>Ga0209711_10000023_pt1 | contig 120694 bp, 77 predicted proteins | sample ArcticOcean_MG_C_7_FD_187441 | JGI IMG/M metagenome (GOLD analysis project Ga0209711, IMG submission 187441) | Marine microbial communities from western Arctic Ocean - ArcticOcean_MG_CB11_88 (SPAdes) (version 2) | ecosystem: Environmental > Aquatic > Marine > Oceanic | place: Arctic Ocean... | reverse complement strand
GATTAATTTCGCGGTCGCACCAAGGCTCCGATTCGGATCGAAAGCGGTTTGTGCTGATCATTTCGAGATCTTGGTAGAATTTTTGGGCTCTTTGGTCTTCTTTCCCTTCCTTTTAGACAAGCTTGCGAGCTGTAACCACGAGGTTGCCCAAGCCGAAAAGCACTTGAAGTTGGTGATAATTCTTAGCTAGTCCCCGGTAGCGAGTCTTGCGGTGACAGAAGAAGTTTTTGAGGATATGAAAGGGATGTTCAACGAACCCGTGCACCGAGGCCTTGGCTTTTTCGGCCGCCAGGATGAGGTCTTTTTCCGGACCATCTTCCATCTTTTTGATCGGACTTCGCCGCTTCGCAATTTGCCAATCAATGCGACCGGTAGGATCTTCCTCCGCAGTTTCTTCGCGCTTCTCGACGCCCACATATCCCGCATCAGCATGCACCTGGATCTCTTGTCCATGCAGAAGTTTGTTGGTTTGGGAGATGTCGGAAACGTTGGCCGCAGAGATCGTTCTCTTCTAACAGATGGCGGAATTTGAGTAAGGTCGTGGCATCAGGCACAGGGTTGCTGGCGAGATTGATCCCAGGAAAAGCGCGCATGGCCTGACTGTCATAAACGGCATCTTCGAGCGCTTCGTCAGCGGGGCCATACCATTGTTGAAGGAAGTAAAGACGAAGCATTCGCTCCAGTCCGATCGGTGGTCGTCCACGTTTCCCGTCCGGGTAGTAGGGCTTGATTGCCACGAGAAGTTGATCCCAGGGAACGGTAATTTCCATCTCCGCGAGAAACTTCTCCCGGCGAGTCGTCTTGCCCTTCCCTGCGAACTCAAATTCTGAAAATCACCGGCTGGTGATCCATAGACAAAAATCTCTCAGATATTCCACTCGCCGACCACTCAGATTTAATCAGCGTTTCCCTAGAGCAGAGAGAATGGAATCTCCCTACGTAGGGGTTCCTGTGCTGGATGTGAATCCTGTGAGAAACTTGCCTGTAACGACCTGGTTAGCAATCGAGGTCGAGCTTTGGGAGCCACTGATATCTCCCGAAAGCAGTCCGGTAAAACTCGCGGCTTCCGTAGCCTGCTCAGCGGTAAGTGCGTTCTTCGCGTGAAACGCATAGGGAGTGGCGGCCAGCCGCTGGTCCGGAGAAATCTGTTGGAAGCCGCGGATGCCATCGTTGAACCAGACGCGCAGGCGGACATCGTCATGATCCAGCGCGGTTGCGGGGAGAGCCGTCATACTGGCCAGCGCGGTATCGCCCAGCAGGACCGAATAAAGACCCTTGGTAACAGCCAGCGTGACCGGAGAGGTTGGAGCCGCCCCCGCGGTGCTGGTTCCGTCGTTACTCCAATAGCTGATTGATCCGTTCGCATTAACCAATGCGAACTTGAACTGGCCGCTGCCATCGAAGTTCACTCTACCCACGGCGATGCGTCCCTGATGATTGAGCACCTGAGGCACTGCAGCGCCGGACTCCACGACTCCCAGTCGCCGAAGAGAAAGCGAGCAGGCTAACAAGGAAAAGATGGCGTGTTTTAAAAGTCATGGTTTCGGTTTTGGAGGCGGAGAGCTTGGAATGCGACCGGTAGCTTGGGCACCTTGGGTTGCGGGTGGAGGTTACGGCGCACCTTTGGTGAAGCCGCGACCGGAATCGGTGGCGTAGAGGGTGTTATCGGAATTGCTGAACATCAGGCGCATGCCTGCGTGTAAGGCTTGCATCACAGTGAACTCCTCCGGCTTGAAGCGGAACCAGACGGGAGCCTCGGAGACCACCGGTGCCGCGGAGGCAGGCACCAGACCGAAGGCATTGTCATCACGCAGATACTTGATCAACTCGGGCGAGGCACTGACCACCAGAAACCATTGCCAGCGCTCGAGGCCTTCGGCGTCCCGCCACTCGTGGCGCTCGGCATACTGAATCTGATCTGCGGGTGCAGGACGCCGCCAGAAGGCTTTTTTGAAGATCTCCTCCGCATCATTCAAAGTGAGTGTGGGAGGCGCTCCCTGCCAAGAGATCGGCGCGGGATCCGCCGCCGCCGGACGGGCCACATTCACCGCATGCCACACCAACCAAACGATCGCGGACATCAGCGGAACGAGAATGAGCCAGAGCTTTTTCATGGATATGGGTTAGCTTCCAAACAGCACAGGAAAAAACGGCAAGAGAAATTTGACGAATCCGCCAGTCGTATAGCCAAATCCGCCGATTTCATCAATTGCCGGAGTTCGAGTAGGTGCGGAAGAAGACCTGGATGTCCTTGACCGTACGGGCGAAGCGATCCAGCCCGCCTTGCTCGTCATTGAGCAGGGTGTAGGCGGGGATGACGATTTTCCACTGGCTGTTCCAGACGCTGCGGCCGACCAGGCGGGTGTTGGTGAATTCCTCCGGCATGGTGCTGTAGAGGAATGACGGATCGCTGATCGCGCGGAAGGCTTGGTGCTTGCGGGTGATCCATAACTGCTCGTTGACCGTGCCTTCGGGCGTGAAGAACTGGGTGTCGGAGAAATCGCTCTGACCGAGGTTGAAGGGCAGCGGCATCGCCTGATCCTTCACCGACCAGGAGCGCACCAATGATGTATCTCCGAGCGGCGGGGCGAGCATGCTGTCAAATCCGGCGGGGATCAGATAGACATAGGGCGTCGCGCTGAGGGCATCGGCATCGGAGGTGGCCGCGGGGGTGGCATCCCCGCTTCCAAACGCGAAGGGATCCATGCCGATGTAGCCTTTCAAGACGACACCAGTCGAATAGATCTTGGTGGCGAAGTTCGTCGCGGTGTAGGCATGGTCTCCGGCGGCCAGCGGCTGGCCGAAGAAGTTCAGGCCATGGGCGATGGTGCTGGTGAACGGAATGACGATGCCCGGGACCGACGCGCCGTTCGGCTTGCGCAGATTGCGCGCATGGAGCGCGACGTCCGGATCGTTGAGCAGGTTGCTCATGATATGCTGCTCGATGGTTTCCTTCCACGCCTTGTCATCTTCGCTGGTAGAGGCATCGGTGCGGATCCGGAACAGCTCCTGGCGCAGGGAGAACAGCGTGCCGTTTTTATCCGGGTTGTTGATCCCGAGGCGCGGCTTGACCACCGACCAGTCGCTGTTGAGGCGGGCCAGGATACTGGCCAAGCCACCGTCGCCGGTGGTGCCGGTGGCGGCGACCGGTTTGCTATTTTGGAATTTCCCAAGCGAGCGGGTGCCGACGATGCCGTCGATCAATTCCTGGCCGGCGCTGGTTCCAAGGAGTCCGGTTTCATAATCATAACTTTGCACTGCAAGATAAGTATATTGGGCGGCGAGATCGTAGAGCGCCTGGTATTGGGAAAGCTCTTCGTTGCGGAACGTGCGATAGGTCATGTCGCGGGTGCGGTAGCCTTGCACCACGGCGGCGGCGCGCATGCGGAAGATTTCCCGCTCGGCGAGGAGGTGATCCCCCCGCGCCATCAGTCCGGCGACGCTCTCGTTGGCGCGCTGCAATTCGGCGGCGCGGTGTGAGAGCTCGTAGCCGCAGGCGATGATTTCCCGAAGGAGTCGCTCGAACTCGACGACATGCTGCTTGTCTTCGTTGTCGCGGGCGAGGCCGTCCTCCCAGCCGCCGGTCTCCTCCATTATTTCGTCCGCCTTGCCCTCAAGACGGTCAACCACGGTGTCCAACTGGAGGGCTGCCTGGCGCTGGGCGAAGGCGGCGGCGTAGCCACCGTAACGGGAGAGGCTGCGCATCACCGAGGTGCTGTCCATCGAGAAGCCGACGACGGTCGGGAACGACATGGCGGTGACGCCGCCGATTTTCTCGGCGTAGTCACCCACGAGCTCGAGAAGCTGTGAGGCGGCATCATACACTTGGGCGGCGTTGAGGTAAAACTGCGCTTCCTGGGTGAGGGCCTCGTCGTTGGCGACGGCGTCGTCATAAGTGGTCCGGAACTCGGTAAAGAGCTGATAGTCGCGCTCGAATTGGGCGGATAGGCTATCCAGCTTGTTGGCGGCCTCGCGGGAGCCGACCTGTGCCTGATAGACATTGAGCAAGGCACTCTGGATCTCGCCCGGATCGCGGCGGCTGCCACTTCCCGATGCGGCGAACTGCATGAGCTGGTGCGGAACGATGTCCATCTGACGGTTCACATACTGGACCGGATCGGTGATTTTCTGATAGGTGTTGTCCAGCGACCATTCCACAAACGGGTCCATGTTTACCGGCTCACGGAAATTGACGGTGACGGTCTGCTCGGTGTTGGTCACGACCGAGGGGCGGTCGATCAGCCAGTAGTGATAAAGGTCCGGCCCTTCGTAACCTTGCGAGTATAGTTTTCCCGGACCGACATCGTTCGGGTAGGCGCTGCCGAAGAGCGTGACCAACTCGTATTCGTAGGCGCGCTCCTGATCGTCCACGGCGAGGTTGTAGTCGTCGAGCGAGTTGTTTTGCTGGCGGAGCTGGCGGTTCATCGCGCTGGCTTGGTCGAACGCGGCCTTGGCATTGAGGTTGGCACGCAGGGCTCGGGCATAGATTTGCTCAAAGTGGGATGCGCCCGACTTGAGCTCGGAAGAGGAGATATCAAAGGCGATGGCGCCCTTGGCGAGGCCCAGCGGATTGAGGTGCGCGCACTGGGCGTCCAGGTTGGATTGGATATTGATCGCGCTGGCAACGATTTCCGGGATCTCGGGAACGGTGCTGCGGTCGATGATCTGGATGCCGGTGTGGTTGGGATTGTCATCGATATCCGGCAGCATCGCGTTGGCACTGATCCAGTGAAGGTAAGCCCCCTGGCCGCCGCGCGCGGCCCACTCGTCGGAGCCCCGCTGGCGTCGGATGCCGGTCGCGCTGTTTTCCGTGTTGTCCCGCATGTGCGCCCAGCCGGTGCCGGGATCATCGCGGTACGAGATCCGCGCGGTGAGGTCGAGGATCCGGGACGAGCTGCGGGCGACACTCGCGGCGGCGGCAGCGAACTTGCGCTCGTCCTGATAGTCCACCTGCACGGTCTGGCCGAGAACATCGACACCCTCGCTTCTTGGAATCCAGGTGAAGCTGTCGGAGGTGAGCAGCTTGTAGTAACCAGTCAGAGCGGTGAGGTAATGGCCGTAGGCATCGCCATGACCTTGAGGAAACATGTGCTGGGCATCATCCGCATCGATCGTTCCGTCGGCCGTGTCGGCACCGGCCTTTTCCTTGATGTTGTAGTTGATGGCATAGATTGACTCACCGGAGTTGATGCCGTTAGTGTAGTTCCAGTAAAGCCGGTTGTAGGCCGGGGCGGTGGTCACGCTCGGACTGAGGAAGTCATCGCGGCCGGCCAAGAGTGCCAATTCTTCCTCGATGAGTGTTGGTATCTGACCTTCGAAGGAAAAGCGCGAGGTTTCCACTTCGCTGGACTCGATCGATCCGTCGATGGCGATGGTGGGGTTGTCCGCATCGTCCGCAGCCTCGTTGCCGACGATGACGTAGAGATCCGATAGATAGCCCGCGGTCAACAGGAGGGTGTCGTTGGTCCCGGCATCGTCGTAGCCGGCGTCGATGCTGAGCTTCTTGGCGCGGTTGAGCAGGGTCTCGTAAATTTCGATGAGTCCGAAGTCTTCGATGGTATCGATGTTGAGCGCGACATCACCCTCCCAGCGGGTTCCGGCCTGGGTGAGCATGCTGACGTCGGTGCTGACCGGATTGTTGAAAAGGTCATCGTTGCGCTGGTTGAACGGATTGATGCCGTCGAGCGCGCGCTTGATCCAACTCATGACGAGCTTGGGCTCCATCCAATTGCTCCAGCCTTCACCGGCGACGTTGCCGCTGCCGGGCAAGGTGCGGTAACGCATGGTGAAGTAGTTGTCGCTGAATAGAAGCAAGGGATTTCCAAGCGGCGAGTCCGCGCTGCCGCCGACGATCGCGACGTTGGTGAGTGTTCCACTAGGACGGAGCCATGGCGAGGCTGCGTAAACGGCGGGGTCCACCTTGTCGACGCTGGAGGTGAGCTCGAGACGGAGGTTGGTTTGGACGGTGGGTGTGGTGCCTGGAGCGGCGCTGGAGTAGAGGGCGACCTCGATCCGGTTCTCCGTGGTGGTGAAGACCGACGAGGGGACGCGATACTGATAGGTGAGTCCTTCGTCCGACAAGCCGGACAATCCGTCCACCGGGGTCAGGTTTCCCGGCACGGGGATTCCCGCCGGCATGCGGGAGGCCAAAACCGGAACCCCGTTCACATAAAGCACGAAGCCGTCGAGCGCGCTGAGGTCGGCACTGAAGATCGCCTCGCCTTGGTTTCCCGAGCTGTAGTGCACGGTTTGGGCGGCTTTGACCACGATGCCGGGCAGGCCGGAACCCGTGGTGTAGCCAGGGTCATTGACGCTGATCGAGCGCGGGAGTGTGTAGGTGCTGGTGGTGTATTCGGAGTCCTCGGGCAGCAGGTTGCTTGGGTTGGTCTTCGAATTCCATTCAGCGACATTCCCGAGCGCTGTGGTCATCTCGGTTTGATAGGTGAGGGGAGCCACGCCATCGACCGGCGTTGCGTAACGCCACTCGAACTCATAGTTCCCCGGGCGGGCGGCGAAGTCGCCGCTGTGGCGGAGGGTGGTCTGCTCATCGAGAGGATTCGAGGCGACGAGGGTTTTCAGATCGCCGGTGTAGAGCTGCGGCACCACTTGGATGATCTGCATCTCCACGGGATCCCCCTTGGGGGTGAAGGCCTCGCCATTACCGAAGAGAAGAGTGACGTAACCCGCTCCCGCGCCATTGGCGGTCAGGGCATAACTATCCACCGCGGTGTCCGAGTTCGTGACGATGGCGAGGCTATCGCTGTTGACGGTATAGCTGAGCGTAGTATCTGGAATATAGGTTCCACGCTTGTTCGGGTCTTCTTTGAAGGTTTCCACCAGCGTCGTGAGGCCGTCGACGGCGCGATACCAATTCTCGGACTCGCCGTCGTCTGGGTCCACGAGGTCCTTCATGACCTGCGTGTCTTCCGGGCTGAGTGCGTTGAGGTGGATGTAGTCTTCGCCCGCGGTTTCGTCCACGAACTCGCCGATCAGGACCACGGCCCCGATATCGCCGATGTTCGGGTCGAAATAAACGCGCTGCTGCAAGTGGGGAGGGAGCAGCTGGAAGTAGGTTTTCCCCTTGTCCTGGGTAGTGGCGATGGAGACGGGCAGGCTTTTCAAGCCGACCGAGCCGGCGTTGAGCAAGACCGACTTGGAGCGCGTCGGGTCGTGCAGGACGGCGCTTTCCTTGGTGGTGCCGGACTGCGCGACGGATTGCTGGTAGAGCACATTGGCGCTTTTCTGGCCGCGAACGGCCGGCAGGCCGCGCTTCGGCATGGCGAGGGTCTCACCCACGCTCATGGTGGGCGGACTGGTGGGCCAGACGGGGAAATAGGCCACGGTGAGGGGAGTGCCTAACACGGGATCTCCCACATAAGCGTCATCGCTGATGGGACGAAGGAAGGGCAGGGGCTCCCCTTCGGCGGGTTGCACGCGGTTCGGGAAAACGAAGCTCGTCTGCATCGGATAGTAAAATTGCATGCCCAGTGATGGAGTGCCGCCGGCATGGGGACCGCGGTAGATCCAGTCGTAGCCTTTGCGGTCCTTGAAACTGAATTTCCCGTAGAGGGATGGAGCCCCGGCTGCCAGGGCCTCAGGAGTCACGTCAATCGGCGAGGCCACTTCGAGGTTTTTGCTCAGCCCGGTCGCGGGGTCCACGGGGAGTGGCAGGAGCGGCATCGGCATCGGCGAGTTGAGAATGGTGCCCGCGGTGATGCCATAGGAGAACTTATAGAAGGCATTCTCGCGAAGAACTTCATAAACGGAAATCGCGGGGCGCTTGTCGATGGGGTCCGTGTATTCGATCAGGACGCGGGGCAGCGAGGTAAAGGCGCTGCCGACCGCAGCTGCCGCCGAGCTATCAGTGAGGTTGAGGTCGTCGCGCAGGGCATAGCCTTGGCCGCCAAGCAGGATGGCATGTTCCTCATTCGGGTTGTAGCCGATTTTACTAACATCCGGCTGGTTGTAGATGGTGCCCGCGGCGACGGCGGAAGCCAGGCTGCCGGTGCCTTTGTTCGAAGCCATGACAATCTGCTGGGGAAGCGGCACTTCGAGCGTGAGGTCGTCGATGCCGAAGGACTCGTCGCTGATCCCTGTATCCAAGTTGGTGCTGAAGCCGAGCTTCAAACTGCTGAGCGGCACATTTTCCAGGGAGCCGGCTTGGATTTGCACCCGGAAACTTTGGTCGTTCCAAAATTCTCCCAGAAAATTCCCGTAGCTGCCTGCGACCGGGGTGATGCTCCAAGAGTAAGCGCGGTTCTCGAAATAACCGCTTTGCTCGATCACGTCGGTGACCTCGGTGTATGGGAACGTTTGATCAATCAACTTTTGGTCATTGAGATACACTTGGAATTTCTCGTTCGCGTCCCAGGAATCGATGCGATGGAAGGTGAAGTTGATGGAGACGCCGGTGGATCCGCTGCCATCGACCGAGAAGGTTTTTTCGGTGGCGACACCGGTGGATTTTGCTAACCTTCCGAGATAGCCGCCTGCGGGACCCACGGAGGTCAGGTTGTTCGTCCAGCCGGTGACCGTCCCCTCGAAGTCTTCCTGATCGACTAACAACGAGCGGCGGTAATCCAACGAGTAGGTGCCGATTTTCGCCGGGGTGTAAAAATCGGTGAACTCGCTCGACGGTGCGGCGACCCGTTTGAACCACCAGATTTTCAGGGCGTTTCCATCTCCCGGAAGGGCGTTGACGGGAATGATGGCGCCTTTTTCAGCTTCGCTGATGCCGGCGGTGAAGGGATTGATATAAGCATTTGGCGAGTGGGAGCTGCCGGCGGCAACATAGCCGGCGAGACTGTAATCCGTGGAGGGGCGCTCAATGCGCTCGCCGACATAGGCTTGGCCTGTTAGCTGGCCGAGACTGTCGCTTTCGAGGAAGCCAGTGCGGCCTTCGACTTGGGTGAGCAGAGGCACATACCAGACTGAACCGTTATCTCCGCTGAACTTGAGGAGCGCGCGGTTCGCTTGGTCGCCAGTCGGGACGACTAACAGTCTTTGGCTGGTGCTGTCGATCGAGGCCTCGCCCTGGGCCGGATCATCTTGATAGACGAGGGTCGGGATGGTGCCGCCCTCGAACTTGAGGCCGGTGCCGTTGTCAAGCGAGCTGCCGCCGCCGGGGATGGTATAATGGGCGAAGGCGGCGACATCGGTGGGCCAGACCTGCAGGTATTTGTGAAGGTATTTCGGCCAGTCGATTTCCAGGCCCGGTGCGTCTCCAGAAACGGGAACAATCGCCGCATCGGATTTTTCCAACCAATAGAAGACCACGCGATCTTCGAGGGCGTTTTCCTGCTCGGCATAATAAGCGAGGCTGCCGTCGGGACGGGAGACGCTGCCGTAGAACGAGACAGTGCCGGAGGCGTCGGTTACCACCGGGAGGGCGACCAGTTTCGGGTCGTTGGCGGCGGGGCGGATTTCATTGCCCAGGTTGACCGATAGCGTTGAGAAGGGAGATGCCTTTGAAATTTCAACCACGTCGGCGCCGAGGAACTCGTGGGTTCCGTCCTCGCCGAGTTCGCCGAGGTATTCGACAAGAATCCGACCGGTGATGTTGTAGGCGCGGAGGGAGCCAATGCCGGTGTTTTTTTCGAACCACACGGTGCGCAGTTCCTCGGCGGGCTGGGCGTCGGGATCGGCGGGAGTGGAGGATCCCACCGCCACGTATTCCTCGCTGACGGATGAGGGGAAGACGTTGCTGAAGACCGGGTTTACGGTGACGATGCGGCCGCTGGGAATGCTGATGGGCGGGCCGTTGAAACTTTTTTCGGTCCAGAAAAACTGCCGGATCGGGCGGGAGGTGGACGAGGAGACGGCGAAAGTATCCTTCACCAGGACATACTCGTTGCTAGCGTTTGGCAGCAGGGAGCGCCACCAGATTTGCACCTGTCCCGGTTGGTTGGCGAAAACCTGGGCGGCGTGGGGGCTATAATAGAAGTTCTCATAACTTCCGGTCGCGAGGCTGGGCACGAGGACTCCTCCATCATTCGCGATCAGCGCGCCGGACGAATCCTTGAGCGGCTGGCCGTTGGGGTTGATGACGATTTCCCCGGGGCGGACGGGCTCCGCGCGCCAGAAGTCAGAGGTGGAGGCGACGCTTGTTCCGGCGGGGGTGATGTAGGCGAGCGGGAGCTCGATCCGGTCGCCAATGAAATAGGCGGGGACGCCGGAGGAAAAGGTGTTTCCGAGGCTGGAGCGTTTGAGGACGACGGCGGGTGAGGAGGGAAAGGCAACCAGTGGATCTGCCGAGGTCGAGATGGGCCCGCTGGTGGCACTTGTTTCTAATACGTTGGAAAACTGCGGGGTGATCGTCGGCGCGCCGCTGGGCGTGCCACCGCTGCCGCTGGGGATGCCGTCGCCGCGATAAGTGAGCTTGTTCTCTACCTTGCCCTCGATTTCAAACTGGCCCAGCGCGGTGGGCGAGATCGCAATCGCTGCGATTCCGATGAGGGAGCAGAGCCAACCGCCCGGGTTCGTGGGTCGAAAGCAAGTGAAGTATCGTTTCAAGGCAATTTTCTGGTTGGAGATTGGGAAGCAGCGGAAAACGGCAGGTGTTAGCGACTGCCACTCACGAGTTTTTCCAAGGCGAGGAGGCGGGCGCTGAGGTCGGCGAGTTCAGCGTCTTTTCGGTCCAAGTCTCCGCGGAGCTCGTCGATTTCGCGGTCCTTCTCGATCTTGAGTTCTTGGATCGTTTTGCACGCGATGGTGGCGAAGCTGGTATATCCCACTGTCATGTAGCCGTCTTCACCCTTGCCAATGAGATCAGGAAAAAGCGGCTTGACTTCTTGAGCAATCACGCCGAATTCGGAGGAGATGCTCGGGTTGATCGAGCTTTTCCACTGGTAACGGCGGAAGGGGAGCTGCATCAGGCGGTCCAACATCGGCTCGGCGTCCACGATGTTCTTCTTGAGACGACGGTCGGACTGCCAGTCGAGATCGTTGTTGCCATTATAACTAAACCCTCTCCATTCTTGAGGACCGAGGGCGGTGTTAAAGGCGTCGAACATAATGCGGCCATCGTTAGAATATCGCATCCGCATATAGCCAGGCGATCCCGCGTAGCTGCCTACAGAGACTAAGCCTCCGGTCCCGACGCTCAAATCGCCCTGCGACGAATTGGTCGTGTTGATCATGGTCCTTCCGTTGGTGTCCATTCGGAAGGTGGGGTTGAAGTCACTGTCCGTGGTGACGCCACCACCGATCCCGAAGGTGTTCGTGTTGGCGACATAGCCGAGGGACCATGCCGCATTGCCGGTTCGCACCATATTGATATGCTGCGTCGCCGACGGGCCGCGGGTGATCTGCAAGGCGCCATTGTAACCGGCGTCGGGCTGGGCATCCCCGACACTTAGTTTGCCGCGGATGTCGAGTTTGTTGACGGGGCTGATCGTGCCCATGCCGACCTTGTTGGCGGCATCGACCGTGATCGCGGCCGCGCCGTTTCCAGATTGCAGGTGGAGTTTACCGCTCAGCGAGCGCACAACCGCGTCATTGGTGGCGGCGGAGGTGGAGTATGCTCCAGCTCCCCCGGCGACGGCAAGTTCCGCCCCGCCAACGCCTCCGCCCCGGAGGACTGCCACCGAAGTGCTTCCGTCGCTGTCTATGATGGCGCTGCCGCCGCTGATGTGGAGCTTGGAGGCGGGGCTGTTGGTTCCGATTCCCAGATTTCCATTGCCTTTGATGCGCATGGTCTCGGTGAAGGCGGTGGAGGACCCATAGCCGAAAGCGACATCCTCGGCGACCTGGCTTGTATAAATCTGGAGCAAATTGGGTTGAATGCCTAAGCCCATGTGGTTGGCACTATTGCCATAGAGCGAGATTTTATTACCTAAGGCATTGGCGAAATTGAGCGGGTGACTCGGGCTTGGCTGGCCGATTCCGACATTGCCGCTGGTGCGGTAGATGTTCGGTCCGTTAGGGGTCCAAACGCCGATGGCCGTGGTGTCGAGCTTGTCGAGGGTCACGCTGCCGGTGGCGAGCTTGGCGGTGGTGATGTTAGCGTCGGCGATCTTGGCGGTGGTGACCTGGTTGCCGCCGATTTTCACGGTGGTGATGGCGGAGTCCGCGACCATCCCGGTGGCGAGTTTGCCGTCGGCGAGGCCCTCGGCGACCTGGGCACGGGTGGCGAAAGCGGCAGAGGCCAGCTCCTGGCGCGGGGAAATTTCCGCGTCCACAGCGGCGGTGCCGTCATCGACGGTGATGCCGAGATAGAGCGGGCTCAGGGTGATGGAGGCGAGGCTGCGGATGGGCGAGGCAGGTACAACCCGCCCGGGAAGTCCGCTCACGCCGTTGCCATTTCCCAGCAGGACGCTGAAGTCGCCGTTGGCGATGGTGACAACCTGCGACTCCGCGTAAACGGGGGTGCCGCCGGTACTGGTGGTGTAGAACTGAAAGGTGACGGTCCGGTTGACGGGTGCCGACGCGCCAATGGGGGTGCCGGCGGCATTGGTGACGCTGGCTTGATAGCTGAGCAGATTCGGCACTTGCGAGGTCTGAGCCAGAGAGACGGCCGCCGAGCTGACGAGCAGGAGAAGGGCGAGGGATGATACTTTCATGATGTTGGTAAATGGGTGTTGGGTTTAATCGATGGCGATATCGGCAATTTCCGACAGGCGGCGGAAGTTGAAAGTGCCGGATGTGGTTAGATTCTGGGTGGTCTTGTTGAGACCTCTGATGACTTCAGAGTAAGTGCCGCCATAGACGGAAGTGCCCCAGCCGCTGATGCTGCCGCCGTCGGGCGGAGTTTCGGTGAAGCTAAAGGTGCAGTTGCGGGTGATGTCGTAGCTCTCGCCGCCGGCTCTGAGTGGCAGCAGGTTCGGGTCGCGGTTGTCGTGATCCGGATGGTACTGGTGAACGAAGGGATTGGTCGGATCATCGAACGCCAGGTCCACCTGATAGTCTAGGGAGCTGCCGACGGCAAACGAGCCACTGCCGCTGATGACCCGGTCCAGCGGCATCTGGCTGGAGATGAGGCGCATGGCTTCCGCTTTGCGCTCGGGATGGAGCAGCGACTCGCGGGTAGTGACGCCGGTTAGGCCGGAGGCGAGCGGACCGAGAAAGACCTGCGAGAGCAGACGGGCGAGGCCGTTCTCGTCCACATGCACGATCATCCGCAGGGGAAACGGGCGGGTGGTGGTGGAGCCGGGGCTGCCGGGGACGGTGCTGCCGACGTGGGTGACGGAGACCTCGCCGATCCACAGTCCGGCGCTGGAGGCGATCTGGGCGCTCATTGGCATCCGCACTTTGCTGAGTCCGGCGGAGTCGGTGATTTGGAGAAACGAGGCGTAGAGCGCTTCGGAGGAATCGGACATCTGTGAGCGGTCCACGCCGAACTGCAGATCGAGCCGGCCGTTTGCAGGCACCGAGACGGTGAAGCTGCCGGTGACCGGAGTTTCCAAATAGCTGTTGTTCGTGCTGTTAAAGGTGCGGTAAGTCAGCGGTACTGGACCGGTGATGCCGGTTTCCCCGGCGGGCGCGGGTTCGGAGTCCTCGGTCTCGAGTGTTAGAGTGATCGCGCTGGAGGTGCGGTTCATCACCCCCATGGTAACGTAGGTGGCGGTGCGGCCGAAGGCGATGCCATTGGTGCCGGGAACCTCGTATTCGACCGGGGCGGTGAAATCGCTGACCACGGCGCTTTCAAACCAGTAAGCGGTGTTGCGGTCGATGCGCTCGGAACTCGCGGGAACTTGTATCGGGTTGAATTCACCGAGGTCGCCGCCGATGTATTTATAAATCTTGGCGGGGGATGCGATGGCCTTGGGTAAGCTGGCGAAATAGGAAGTCATGATCGGCTTGGTCGCGGTGTCGGCCGGGAAACCGAGGAAATTCGCGCCGCTGATGAGCCAAGTCGCGGCGGGCGGCAGCGGCCGTTGCAAGATATTGACCGTGCTGCTGGTGGAGGCGGCGCCGTCGCAGAAAACGAGATAGGCGGACTGCCCGACCAGCGCGCTGAGTTTCTGTTCTTCTAAGTCGTCGCGATTCCAGATGGTCCACTCGCTGCTAGATTCGGATGGGACCGCGGGTGACTCGGTGAACTGGATTTGGTTGGGATTCGGGTTCCAGCGCCAGACTTGCGAGACGGTCGTGCTTTGAAACAGTTCGGCGGGAGTGGTGTGGGTGGCGTCGCCGTGCAAATAGATGGCATTCCAGCCGCCCTTGAGGACGTAGGATTCCGTTTTCCACTGGGCGAGCAGTGGCAGGCCGGAAAGCAGCAGGATGAGGGCGGCGGTGCGGGATGGATTTCTCATCGGACTTGTAAGCGGTAGAAGGTTTGGGTGTCGCTGCGGAGGCCGCTGAAGATTTCCACGGCGTGGGTGTTGGTCGCTTCGTAGGAGAATTGGGGAACGGGCGCGGCGGCGGGTGCGTCACCCTCGGATACTACGGTCGGCTCGGGGTTGCTGGTGTAGTGGGAAACCTGGACCCAGTTCTTCGTGTCGGACGAGGCTTCGAGCGAGTAGGTCTTACCGATGATCGAGTAAAACGAGAGCCGCACGCTTCTTGGTTGTTTCTCGACGAGCTTGAGCGAGAGGTAATCACTGCTGTCGGTGGCGTAGGTGCCGGCGATGTATTCGGTGTAGTTGGAGATGCCGTCGCCGTCGAAGTCGCCGTCGCGCGGGAGCAGGTCGAAGCGCCAGCCGTTTTCATCCGGCATGATCCCGGCGGCGGAGAGCTGGCTGATTTTCCAGGCGTCGGGGATGCCGTCGCCATCGGAGTCCACGCCGAGCGTGAGATTGAGGCGGGTGCGCTCGCCGGGCTTGCCCACGGTCGGCGGGTTGGACATCTCGAGGGGCTGATAGAGAATGTCGTTGATGCGCACGGCGAGGGTGAACTGCTGGCCGGGGTTCTGAGCGAGGTCGTTGTATTTGACGGTTCCGATGCGCTGCATGTCCATGCGCAGGCGGATCTGGTAGTTCTGGTTGATCAGCGAGCCGGACTCGATCGGCACCCGCAGCACTTGTTCGCCGTCCTTGGAAAAGACCACCGACGCGCCATCGACCTTCAACACCTTGCCGTATTCATCCCGGACCATGCCATGAAGCGTCTGGAAGGGGGCCGGTGGGAATGCCCACAGCTCGGGGAGGCATGAAATGCATGCGAGACCGATGCCCAGGACCCAGAGTCGGTGCCGGTGGCTGAGACGTCCGAATGAGGTGCTTGTTGGATTCACGTTGCGGGTCATTTTGATTATGGTCGACTCAGGGGCGCGGCTGTCAGTTGGAGTGTGTCGAAGCGGGTTGGATTTGTGGCAAAGTTGACCCGCAGACGGCGGAAGTTAGATAATTAAGAATCTCTTGTCTTGCAGAATAGGAGCATTGCTGTGTATAAAAACAGCATTATGGATCTTGAAGAAAAAGCGTTTTTTCAATCGCTGGCTGGTGGAGATCAATTTCTAAAGCTTTTTGATCTCATTCCTGAGGTTTCGTTCTTTGTCAAAGATCGTGGAGGATTTTTTCAAGCGCTTAGTCTACATAAGCACGAACATTGTGGGGTGAAATCAGAAGCAGATGCGGTTGGTAAGACTGATCATGATTTCTTTTCCAAGCCTTGGGCCGATGCTTATAGAGATGATGATCTAATGGTGATGGCTACTGGAAAGCCTTTGGTCAATCGGATCGAAGCCTCTCCTGAGATCTTTAAATCTCCGCGTTTGGCTACAACGAGTAAGATCCCACTGCGAGACAAGAGAGGGAACATTGTCGGTATCGCTGGTTTTTCGCGTCCTCTCTCGGAGGTTGGAGGAGAGGCGGATTTTAACCGTCGTTTCGAAAAGGTGGTCGAAGAAATACATAGGAATTTTGCCTATTCAATAAGCTCTAAAAAATTGGCGGCAATAGCCGGATTTTCGGTGAGTCAATTCGAGAGACGCTTTGCAAAGTCATTTGGAACATCTCCAAGACAGTATTTGCTTCGTGTACGTATTGAAGCGGCAGCTCATAGTCTGGCCTCTTCGTCTCAAACAATTTCTGAGATTGCGTTGGCGTGTGGCTTTTGTGACCATGCACATCTTAGCCGAACATTCCGAAAGATTATGCATCTTTCACCAACGCAATATCGCTCCGCCAATTTATTATCTTGAGACTACTTAAGGTTCTCAGAGACTTGCGACCATCGTGCGTTCGTAGCTTCTTCGGGAAGATGATGAGGGTGAAAGTGTTTTGATACTCCCTCGCTGGATTAGAGGTTAAAACGAGCTATTATTTGCTCAACAAGCGTTTGTGGTGATTCGACCACATTGAGGGCGAAGGCATCTTTAGGGACCTCCAGAGTTTCAAGTTGCGACTGTAGAAGTCCAGGTGGCATGTAATGTCCGCTCACTGCTAGGAATTTGCTTTTGGCCGGATGACTCTGAAGCCGCCTTCCTCGGCAGACAGCACAGACGTGGGAAAAGTGCGATCTCGAGACTCGCAAAAACCGGGAGCGGATCGAATTCCATTAACCTCATGCTTGGCCCATGTCTGCATCGTCGCAAAATAAAAATTATGTGACATCGGTGAACAGTTGTGATTCAGTCCACTGATGAAATTATTTGCCGCAATCTTGATCGCCACCGCTTCCCTCTCCTTTGCCGGAGAGTGGGTCAACATGTTCGACGGAAAGACCATGAAGGGCTGGAAGGTCAATCCCGAGAATCCGGAAACCTTTTCCGTGAAGGACGGAGCAATCAAGGTTCAGGGAAAGCGGGGGCACCTCTTTTACGGAGAGGATGGTAACACCAAATTCAAAAACTTCGAATTCGAGTGCGAAGTGAAAACCGCCAAAAAAGCCAATGCCGGGATCTTCATCCACACCAAATATCAAGACAACGGATGGCCCTCCCACGGCTACGAATGCCAGGTCAATGCCACCCACGGTGACTGGCGGAAGACGGGCAGCATTTACAGCTTCCAAGACCTCAAGGAGCCCGGCCACAAAGACGGCGAATGGTTCACTTACAATATCAAAGTCGAAAGCAAGAAAGTCACCGTCACCATCAACGGAAAAGTGACTAACGAATACACTGAAGCCGACGACCACACTGACAAGACCAAACGTCTGGGCGAGGGAACCATCGCTCTGCAAGGCCACGACCCCGGCAGCCTGATCTACTTCCGCAAGCTGCGGATTAAGAAGCTGGACTAGGTTTCAAAAACACTCAGAGGCCACACAACCCCTGCTGTTTGCAATTCCCGGGCTGCCTTTAGCTCCCTTGGTTCCGCGCCGATGACAATGAGGTCTTTGATTGCCAACCCCCATTCGCTCCGACCCAAAGGCGGCCTCAAAGCCCTCCCGCTAAAAGCAAATTCCTAGCAGTCAGTTGAATCCTCCAAATAAAGATTCCTAACTCCGCCAAATGGTAAGATTGTCGAGTTCCTCAGTCTTTTCTCTAGATCGCATCCATCAGTTTCTGATGGCCGCTGAAGATGCTACGTAAATAGACAACTAAGACTATTCTCGCCCTTTGATTAAGTCAGTTTATTACCATCAAAATATCGTGGGGTCCCAGAATTATAGGGACCTAAAGGCTTTATCATCTTCCGATTCAATTTCTCTCAAAAAAATTAAGTGACTGAATCGGTAGAACCGATCAATTGTCCAACGGCGGAGGCAGAAAGATGACCTGCGTCAAAAAGAAATCTATTTATGAAAATATTTAAACCTCAGACAATTAAGGCAATCCTCGCCAGCTTCATTACCTTTAGCAGCCTTCAAGCGAGTGAAGTCACCTACGGTAATTTTACGCGAGATCAGGGCTTTAACCTCGAAGAAGTTCCAGTTCTGAGCCTTAAAGAAGGAGAACTATTTGAAGTGATCAGCGCTAACGCAAGAACACCTAAAACAGTGATCAACATTAAGATCAAACCTGAAGGAACAGAGTCTTTAATGTGGCAAAGATGGTGGGTCGTTAATGACCGTGCTACGAGGCTACGTAACACCATGAGTGACGGGACCACCTCTGAGCCACCTTCTCAGCTTGCGGTAGGTCCCTGTGATATTGTTTTGAGTACTTTTGCCACAAACAGCACCGTTACGGGACCTTATCGAATCAGCTACAAAATCACCAAACCTTCGCCAGTTAACACTTCTCCTCCAATTCTACTGCCGCCCACCGAAGACGCTTCTAAAAATTGGTTTGTAAAACTTCAAATGTCTACCGATCTAAAAAATTGGGAAGATGTTGAAGCAGGTCAGTTTTTGGGATCAACCACTGCCCGTTTTTTCCGAATCCAAACCTCCGAAGAAGGCGGCGAGTAATCTGAAAAAGTTGGAGGTTTTGCTTCCCGAAACAGAGGCGGTCCTGAATCATAGACCGCCTTTGGATACTCTGGAAGAACTGCCGGAGGCTCATTAATCAGGCAACAAAAAAACCGCTACTTACCTCCGAAAAATAGAAACTAAACAAAGGTTAGGGGGTTTATTGTCATATGCGTATTTCAGTAATTTCCTCAATTATTCTACTCACAATACCCCCCTTGATTGCAGATCCTGAAAGCAAACGTTTGAAACAGTGGCTGAAGGGGGCTTCAAAGCCCTCCCGCTAAAGCCAGATTCCTAGCAGTATTATTATGAAACGTCGCAATATTTTAAAAACCGCTGGCTGCACACTTTTCCTACCGTCTCTTGAGAGCTTCGGGAAGAATCGTTCTACCCCAGCCGAAGCTGATGTTAAACGGCTTTTCTGTGTCAGCATGGGCTACGGCTTGTTCACTGACGCCCTGCCGCAAACTGATGGTGCGGACTATGTATTCAGCGACCACATGGAGCCTCTTAAAAAACACAGAGACCATTTCACGCTCTATTCGAAAATGAGGTTTGGAGGGAACCACGCAAATGACCACATGTGCTTTGTCGGAAACACCACGACGAACCCGGACTCTCTGGACCAACTTGTCGCGGACCACGTTGGGCATTTAACCCGTGTCAGAAACGTGGTCACTTTTATCAGCCATGCTCATCACCACATCGTTGCCTCCTGGCGTAACAGGCTACCCGTTATGCCAATTCAATCGACGAGGGTGCTATTTGAAACTCTCTTCGCCAGGACTGACAGGAAGACGGAAGAGCGACTACTGGCGAATAAGAAGAGCGTCCTTGATGGATCCCTTGAGGAGGCGAAATCACTAATGGCACGGGTCTCGGGCAGGGACAAGCAGAGACTAGAAGAGTATTTCGCGGCATTACGTGAATCGGAGCAGGAACTCAACAAATCCATCGAGTGGCTCAGTCGGTCTCGCCAGGATGTCGAATTCCCTATCGCACCTTCATTTGAGAATGAATTTCTCGCAACCGATACTGACAAACAAAGATTCCTGACAAACCCGCGTCAGATTCAACGCGGTATTGCATTCGACATGATTTACAAGGCCTTCAAATTTGATGTCACTCGCGTGGCCAATTTCTATATGACAGGACTCGACAATGATCATCACATCACGACGCACAACGTACCCAAATCCGAGGAAGCACGCACAAGTCTGACGAAATATGACTCCTCGTTTTTTTCACTGATGGCAAACTTCTACGACAAGCTATCCAGCACGAGAGTCGAATCCGGAGGCACGCTGATGGATGAGACGATCACCGTCTCCACAGGAAACAACAGCGTGACCAAGAGAATGGGGCCTCACAACGGGAGTGAAATCCCGGTATTCGTTGCGGGCGGAAAATTTGCAAATCACGGCGGCCATATCATTCGCAAAGGCGAAACGACCTGCGATATCTACCTCTCAATACTTCAGCAATTTGGCATCGAACAAGGTCGGTTCGGCAATAGCAAGAAGAGCATCGAGTTGTGACATCATGTTGAATTACAGAACCAAAAAGGTTACAGCTTTTCTCCTGCTGTTTGCAGTTGCCCACGTTTCGAGCAGCATTGCAGATGAACGAATGCAATCGCAGCATTTCTTCAATACGTTTTGCGTTTCCTGTCACGGAGCAGAAAAGAGTAAGGCTGGCCTCCGTCTAGATCAGATTGACTTGCAGCAATGGAACGACCCAAGTCTGTTGAATGATATCTATACAGCAATCGAATCTGACGAGATGCCGCCGGAAGATGCACCGAAACGTCCGGACCCCGATCAATTCAAAACATTGCAGAAGGCATTGGGCAATCAACTGCATTTACTCGCAGAAAAGCAGAAGCCAGGAATGCTGAAACGCTTGAGTCGAGTCGAGTACCAAAACACGGTAAATGATGTCTTTGGAAGCGACTTCTCACTGCTCGAGCGGCTGCCACTCGACAACATCGAAGCAGGCTTTAACAACAACTCCGACAACCTGCATATGTCGGTTGTCGATATGGAGTCTTACTTCAACATTGCGAACCTCATTGCCGTGAGTGTTGTCAGCGACAAACCTGCTCCGCGCGCCATTGTCTACTCAACGAAAGACACAGACATTGATACGCACAGCCATAAGGACAATACCAATGGGTTTGCCCCGTCGCTGTCCCTAGCTTCACGACCCCTGGTTTTTGCGACTCAATCCATCCAAATAAAAATCAATCCATCGGTCAAAACAAGCGGTGTTTATCGGATTGTTCCAAAGGGGTTCTACATCCAGGCTAGGTTTATTTCAGGAAGCCGGGTTGAAGAAAGATTGCCTGCCGTCACGGACATTTCAGAGATTAATACCAACAATACGCCGCCAACCGACCACTCGATGAGCTACTTTCTCCGGAAAAACTCTGGAGTAGGGCAAAGCATTGTTACTGTGATTCCCAAAAATGCTGCTTGGAAAGACTTCAATCCCAGCATCGGGTTCACGGCGCAACTGTCGTCCGATGATACGATCGTTCTCAGATGTAATTCGGTCAAAGGGGGCGCGGCTCAGCGGATGTTCTGTATCGAGACGGCCACCATTACGGGACCAGTGTACGAGTCGTGGCCACCAGATACTTACTTTTATAAAACCTACTGCAAAGACATCGATGCATCTACTGGCTATGAGACATGCCAGGCCATTTTGAAGAGGCTTGCGCGGAAACTGTTTCGCGGTCCGGTCTCCGACGCTGAAATGCAGCAATTCTATAAGTATGCCAAGAAAGAGTTAGCCCAAGACCGAAGCATTTTCACAGGTCTACAGGCAGGCATTCGCGGAATGTTATGTTCCCCGAAGTTCTTATTTAAGCAGGAAGGCGAATCAGGGCCTTTGGATGATTACGCGCTCGCTGCACGCATGTCGTATTTTCTTTGGAATTCCTTGCCCGACGAGGTGCTCTTCGAGCTGGCGAGACAGGGAAAGCTGAAGGACCCAGAAGTCCGTCGTGAGCAGACACTCCGAATGTTACGGGACGCAAGAAATGATCGCTTCGTCAGGGACTATGTTTATCAATGGCTCGATCTTGAAAAACTCAAGATCATCGAACCAGACATAAGCATTTTCACTGTTGAAGAATTTGACCTTGTTCGAGATCAGATCAAAGAAGAACCGGTTGAGTTCTTCAAGGAACTACTGTCGAGCAATTTGAGCTTGGTGAATTTTATTGACTCTGATTTCGTGATGATCACGCAGGAGCTCAACTACATCTATCGGATCGAGGGACATCCAGTCGCGACCCCTAGCAAAAGACCTGGCGCAAGTAAAATATCACCGAAAGATTACAGACCTAAAGAGATCACATCAGAGTTCTCTAAAGTGATGCTGGACGAAAAAGACCGATATCGCGGAGGCCTACTTTCACAGGCAGGTTTCATGTTGATGACAACTAACAACGGGGAATATACCAACCCGTTTTATCGCGGAGCGTGGGTCTTGAAGAGTTTTTACGGAGATCATCTAGAGACACCGGATGACCTTGAGATCTCTGCACTCAGCCCCCCTACGAAAACGGATACTATCAAAGAAACGATCGATGCCCATCGAGCAGATATTAGTTGTAACATCTGTCATAAGAAGATGGATCCCCTTGGAATCGCCCTGGAGAACTTCGACGTAATTGGACGCTGGCGGGACCAATACACTGACGTGAGCAACTATGCCCCAAAGGACAGTAAGAAGGGTGAACGTTTTCCAGTGGATGCGAGAACTGTCCATATGGACGGCCGAGCCTTTGAAGGTCCCCGGGGTCTAAAGACAATTCTGATGGAAGACAAAGAGAGGTTTTCCAAAGCGTTCGTGGAGAACATGTTGTCCTATGCAATGGCTCGTGAGCTCAACTTTCTCGACCGTGAACATATTGAACAGCTCCACAACCAGTCCGCTAAGACCAACTTCAGGCTCCGGGACATTCTATTGGAGATCGTATCGTCAGACTACTTTAGCAGACGATAGTAATGAGCTATCCGTTACTCCCCCTTCTCTTCTGGCTAATCCGGTCAAAATGCGACTTCAACCCATTCCCGAAACACGAAAATTCCTAGCTATGATCCTATGAAGAAACTGATTCCCATCGCGGTATTCGCTATCGTCGTTGGCTTGGTATCTGCGGATGGCACGAAAACGAAAGGTGAAACTTTTCAAACCGACGTCAAGGAATCTAAGGAGCCGCTCATCGCTGGATCGAAATATTCCATTTGGATCCCTGAATCCACCTCTTTTATACAATGTGTTTTTGTAATCAACATGCGCGGAGCTGGGAGGCATCTCTTTGAACAAGATCAAGAGTGGCGAGCATTAGCCAAACGTACCCATTCAGCGATTTTGTTTTGTGAGTTTGAGGCACACGGTGTTCAGGAAAATGGCTATGGAGTGTCGATGCTTAAGGCCTGCGACCAATTCGCCATTGAAGTAAATCGTCCCGAACTGAAGCACGCTCCCTTTGTTCTTTGGGGGCATTCGATGGGAGGTCGGGTCGCGCAGGATTTCGTTCGATTTCAACCTTCGCGAGTCCTAGCGTTTCACATTGCGCTGCGGGCTAATCCGAGTGATGCCGAATTCATGCAAGAAGAGGCGAACAGCGTAAAGGTTCCCGGACTTTACCTAATGGGAGAGGTCGACAAGAAACCGGAAGACATTCGCAAGCACTTCCACCATTCCCGTGAAAGAAAATCGCCCCGTGCTTGGATTTGGCTGCCAGGTCAAAGTCACTGGCCCAGAGGCATGCACTTCAAAAAGAATGAAACAACCCCCAAGGATTGGCGCGCCTGGGCTGCCAATGACGTGGTAATTCCCTGGACCGAGGCTATGATTCGACTCCGTCTGCCAACCGGAGAAAATGCGAAGCAAAACCCAGTAAAGCTGCGGAATATAAAAATAGAAAAAGGCTGGCTTGGCTTAATCGATTCAGGAGCTCTAGCTCCCTACGCAAAATTCGAAGGCGATAAATCAACTGCCTCGTGGTATCCCAATCAAGAAGTTGCGAACGCATGGATCAACTTCGCTTTTCAGTCTCAGAAGCAGCCTCGATGAGCCCACTGATGTCAACTCGTAACATTCAGAGAAAGTGAAATTATTGATAAGAAGGATGAGCAGATTGATTAAGGAATTGACTAGAGATACATAGAAAAACGCAGATTCAGAACATTACTTGAGCGGTATTTATCATCCCTCTTTTCGCCTCACCTGGCCTGCTCGACGCAGGAGTTCCTCCCCTTCCCTCAAAAGGAAATTTTCCTACTAACTCGTGATATATTTTTAAGATCAATCATCTCCAAAGTATAAAAATAAACTCCTATATTTACGTCGATCCGTTATGAGACCAAGTATGTCGAAAAATATTACACGCCGTAGTTTTGTAAAATCCACAGCTGCATTTAGCGTCGCCAGTCCAGCCATCGCCAAAACACGGAATCCCAATGAGAAGCTGAACGTCGCACTCATTGGACTCGGAGGGCAAGGTAACTTCCAATACAATGGCCTCAAAGGCGAAAATATTGTCGCCATGTGTGACGTAGATTCCGTGCGCGCCGGGAAAAATTTCGCAGAATTTGATAGCAAGGCCAAATTTACGGATTACCGCGAAATGTTTGATAAGATGCACAAATCAATCGATGCCGTAGCCATCTCTACCCCCGATCATTCTCACTTCCACCCCGCCTATATCGCGATGGATCTCGATAAACATGTTTACCTCGAAAAGCCTCTGGCTCACTCCGTATGGGAAGTCCGTACGCTAACTAAGAAGGCACAGGAAAACAATTTAGTCACTCAGCTCGGCTCTCAACGCCATACCAAATCGAACATGCATCGCGTGGTTGAGTTGATTCAGTCGGGAGCCATAGGTGATGTCTCCGAGGTTCACTCTTGGGTCAGCAGCAGCCGCGGAATGAAACCCCGCTTAACTGAGCCACAAACTATTCCCAATACCCTCGACTACGAGCTGTGGCTTGGGCCAGCCAAAAAAACGCCGTACGATTCTCAAATCACACCCTACGGATGGCGCTTTTGGTGGGACTACGGAACCGGTGAAACTGGCAACTGGGGCTGTCACATTCTCGATATACCCTACTGGGCACTGGACCTGAAATATCCTACACGTTGTGGTGCCAGCGGGCCCGAAGCCCATCCAGAAATGACCACAAAGAGTATGACCTCATGGTTTGAATTCCCTGCCCGTGGAAAACAAGTGCCCGTAAAACTCTATTGGCATCAAACCAAAGCCGGGCCAGCGATCTTGAAAGAACTCAGTCTTTCTTCAAAAGGCGCCAATACACTCTTTATTGGCTCCAAAGGCATGCTCATTACAGGATTTGACCAGCACAAACTTTTACCTGAGGAAGACTACAAAGATTTCGAATACCCAGATCAAAGTATTCCAGCTTCACCAGGTTTTCATAATGAATTCATTAACGCCTGCAAAGGCGAGAAGACACCTCCTACCTGTAACTTTGCCTACACAGGCCCTTTAACCGAAACTGTTCTACTGGCCAACAACGCCTTCCGAGCCAAAGAAGAGTTCGATTGGGATTCGGAAAAATTGGTGTGTAAAAATGCCCCTAAATCTCAAGCCTTCATTAAACCCACCTCCCGAAAAGGATGGGATCTCGGCTTGAAATAGTTGGCTAAAGGAATGCCAACTCGTACAGACCGGCCTTTCCTCTTCACAATCTACTCCGAGCCAAATGCGGCCTAGTTCCATTTTTTAAACTGGAGATTACTTAAGGAACTACTACCCGAAAGAACTCTCGGTCATTGCTAGCAGGATAATCGTATTTCAGGAGATTACCTATCCCATAAAATAGATTCTTGGCTGCCTACAAAGCCTTTTTCCAGACCTGCGAGTCGCCATTAAGTGGACCTATGATTCCGGGTCCAACGGCAGCCCACTAATGGCAGAATCTCCACGTTAAAGACCACGCTCACTCCTGAGCAGGATAAAACATACAAAATTATCGTTAAGTTCCAAAAAGGGAATCTAGAAGCTTCAACAGAGAGATTCTTGCTCATAGGCGACCGCCGGAATCCTCTAACACCCCCTTTTCCCACCCCACACCAAGGGAACTTTTGGCGCGCCCCTTATTGTAATACGGTGAGAAATTTTGCGGCTTATTTATAACCCTTACGCAGGGACTGCAACATAGTAGCATCAAAGGGTCTTTCGACTTCCAGCTTACTGGGAAAAACTCACCGATTACCTCTTTACGATTTTAGCCAGTTGTCCGTCGCTGAAACCCAAAGCTTTCGCAACACCGCGCGCCATCATGACATTGCCATGAGGATTCATATGGACACCGTCGCCCGTGAGTTTCTTTCCTTTTGGGCGATCGGCAGGAGCGGTCTTCAACGCTTCTTGCATATCTGCATTGAGGTCGGCGAGCAGGCACTTCTTTTCTTTCGCAAGTTCACGGAGAAAGTTGTTATAAGGAATAAGCTTCTGATTTAGGTCACCGCTCTGGTCCTCTTTGATCATCGTTGATGTGAGAATCAACACCTTGGCGCCAGCTGCCTGAGCCTTATCAACTATGGCCGTCATGTTCTTTTTATAGTCTTCGAGGTTCACCCCGTTTTTGCCATGCCAGACATCGTTGACTCCGCAACTGAGGGTCATCCAGTCAGGCTTATGCTGCAAGATGTCTTTATCGACACGCTTAAGCATTTGGTTGGATTTGTGGCCACCAATTCCTTTATAGATTGGTTTGGCGGTAATGCCCTCAGCCTTAAGTGCCTGAATGAGAAGATTGCAATAGCCGCCTGGGCGAGCGCCAGCAGCTGTGATGGAGTCACCGAGAAATCCGACGGTCTGGCCATCTTTGACTTGGATCTCACCAGCGTATGCGGGCGACAGGCTGAATGTTGCAGCGACTAGCAGGGCGGAGGGAATATGGCTTAATTTCATAATAGTAGTTTCCTTTGATCTGAGCCGGTAATGTAGCAAGAGGGGGCAGAAGTTTCTAGCCTAGACTAATGGAAGGGTTCTTGGCGCATGCCTTATATAAGGCGGTGAGAGATCTTTTGGTCCTAATATGGGTTCTACTCCCAAAATAATTTGTCGAATCTCATGGCGTAGAGCTCTGCATTGCCTTCGAGTTCAAACCGGACCGTGACGGGAGTAGCCACGTATTTGTCGAGCTTGAAGCCATCGGACCATTGGACGATCTCTCTGGTCTTAAAACCACCAGTAATCGGTTCGCTCTTTTTGATTATTTTGCCGTTGGGATCGAGTAACGAAACGGTGATGCTGCCGGAAGAGACGTCGCAACTAATTTTCATTTCATCGCCGGCCAGACAGATCTTGTGGGGCAGGATATGCCCCTTGGCTTTGGGGTCGACGAGTTTATAGCCAGCCTCAAGCCTCTCGATCCTGGCATCGCTGATCTTGAAAAGCCTGGCATTTTGTACGACCTTCACAAAAGGCGGCTTCTGCTGCATCCGATAGACATGCCTCGGAGGCAGGACAAATTCATCGGAATCAGGACCAATCCTTACCAAGTTCTTGCCGACGGGGGCATCTTTAGCAAAGGCGTACTTACCGGCTTTTTTGTCGTCCGGTTGTAGCAGCCAGGCCATGTTGAATCGCGCTATCCCGCCTTCAATAGAACGAACGTAAATGAATCCTTCACTAGGCGTCCCTTTTCTGCCCTGGGTGATCCACGAATAGTTGCCGGGACCTTCCTTGATCAAACGATTGACGGGCCATGTTTTACCGCCATCGAAACTGGCCCATACGTTGACGTTTGCCCGATTCTGTTTCTCCGGCAAACTCGGATCGGGCGAACTGAACAGAAGAATATCGCAGTCGTCACGGTCGAGCCTCAGCAGCCCGGCCTTGCAGCCGTAAATATCAGGCGGTCCATCAAACAACTCATCGTCTTCGTGAAGATCACGCCAGGTCTCTCCACTGTCGTCGCTATAGGCGATCCAGCGGTTCCCCTTCCTCGCACTGGTTCGTGTATTGATATATATGGTCCCGTCGTTAAGCTCGACCAGACCGCATTCCCCGGTCCCCTTCAACGGAAAAGGTTCGCTTGAATGCCATGTCTTGCCATGGTCATCGCTGTAAACCGCATTGGAATAGGAGTTTTGATCTCCTCCCTGCTTACGATAGTCCGGCATCACATGAGATGCCGCCAAAAGGCGACCTTTATGCTGGCCGTGTTTAACGGTGATGCCGGAGCCGTGCGCCGGGTTGGGGCTTGGCAAAAATCCTCTGGAGTCTTTATGCAAGACGATCTTTTCAAGTTTCCAGGTTTTGCCGTGATCCCGGCTCTTATACATAAACGGCGCAGGGTGGAGGGATGTCATGAAGACCATGATCTCACCGGTATTCTCATCAACGACGCTTGTTCCTAGCGTAGCATAAGCAAAATGCTTATCATTACCCCATCCCTTCCCATCGTATGGCCCGATACCCAGAGATTCCCAATCCATCTCGATCGATTTTCCAATTTGCTGGCGCTCCGACCAGGTCGCTCCTCCGTCTTCTGATCGCCTAAGGAAAATCTCATGGATATCTTTTCCTCCACCGCGGCCGAACATCAGGACCGTCCCATCCATCGCGACCGACAGGGTGCCATGCAGGCCAAGACCACCTTCGTTCCACTGCTCAAAAAACGGCTCGGAACTTCCGATAACCGGGGAAACCTTAAGGCCAATCTGAGACTTGGTCGGATAAGGCGTCTCATCAGCCTTAACTATTCTGATTACTGAACCCCAAATTGCGGCACAGGCAACAAACCCCGCTAATAAAGGGAACCCTCTTCTCTTCGATTTTCTCATGGCTTTTTTTATTCGTAGTTCATTGGAAAAGAATCGATTCTGGGGTAGCCCGGCCCGGGAAGCGAGATGACAATGCTCGGAAATCGGCAGGTTCAGATATCAAGGTGGAACGGCATCACACTCAATTGAGCGATTCCACCATGAAAATCGACTCAGCTAAACGATGGAATCAGCGTTAACGCGCAGTAAAAACAGTTCCCTCTAGCACTTTCCCTTCCATGGCGCGCTCAGACCTCTGGAACAACCACAACCCGCTCACCTTTCACCTCACCGGAAACTACAATCCCCTAGCTAAGATAGGACGGGAGGTAACTCCGCGAATTCCTACCGTAACCCTGATGAAAAAGATCACTTTTAATCAATCAGCAACCAAAATTAAAATGAACCCTTTGGTAAGAACCATTCCTTTGCCGAACCCTCACCCTCCAAGATTTTAAACACCCTATTTAACTTCACGCCGTTAATCCCTTCCCAAACGTCCAACCCATTCGGCCAATTAATTTCAACGCATGTAATATCTCGGCAAGCACCTAAACCAATTTCCTGTCGGAGGCTTGACGACCCGAAGCTTCCGCCAGTTCCAACTCGACGATAAAAATACCTTTGGCTTCCCACGTCATCAATTACCCCGACTCGAATGAGGGCGCCCACCGCGCTTCGGTTGCTTAGTTTCCCCTCAAGCTCCAAGGTAATCCAGTGATTTTCCCACCCTGGATTCTGAAAAAGTAAGTTGTGATAAGTGTCTCCTTCAACCGCTCCACCCATCACAGCGTAAACATCTTGATCACCATCATTATCGAGATCACCAAACCCTATTGCGTGACCCTTTTGAATGTTTCCAAACCTTCCTTCAACGGTGACATCCGAAAACTTCTCTCCCCTATCGTTAAGAAACATTAAATTAGGAACGATCATCCGGAAATCCGGAGCCCCTGTTCCTATATAAAAATCAAGATAACCATCGTTGTTGAGATCTCCAAAGTTGGCACCCATCGCAAACATTGACCTCCATAAACCCTTCTTGCGAGTAACATCCTCGAACGTCCCATTTCCCCGATTTCGATAGAGTCGGGGTTTTTCGGCTTCGGTCTCTTTACCCATCATCTCAAGAGCCACAAGCCCACCCATATTCGAAAATCCTAACGGATCGAAATCAGCCACGAATACATCTTGAAACCCATCATTGTCATAGTCGAAAAACCAACAAGGGAAACTCGAAAGTGGTTCTTCAACACCCGCGCCTTGAGCTACATTACGGAAACGCGGTACTCCCTCGCTAGTGACTCCCTGATTCTCAAACAATAAATTACCTTCACCTAGACACGAAACATAAAAATCTTCCCACCCATCATTATTAAAGTCAGCTACTGCACAACCCTTTGCAAAAACCTCAACCGAAACGCCAGCAGCCTTAGCAATATTCTTAAATGTTCCATCTTTTTGATTAAGGTATAATTCACAGGGATGTTTATATTTCGATCCCCGTTTACTTTCATTCCCGATGAACAAATCTAGCCAGCCATCATTGTTAAAATCTGCCCAACAAGCGGTTTGCGTTGGATTTTCTGAATATAAGCCTGCTTCTATCGTGACATCTTCAAAGGTCCCGTCTCCACGATTTCTGAGTAAAGAATTGGGATGACGCCCTTTTTCCTCAAACCAAGCACCTCGGAGTAAAAATACATCATTGTCGCCGTCGTTATCATAATCGGCATGGATCATATTTAAGCCCGAAACAACTCCATCAAGACCAGCTGAATTGGTCCTTTCTTCGAACTTTTTACCATTATTGATGAGAAGAGTAACATTGTCTTCAAGTCCCCACGATGAGCTAAATACGTCAAGAAAGCCATCATTATTGAAATCCTCTAAGCACAAGCCGCCCGACATTCCAGAGGTATCAGCACTAACAGAAGTAGCGATGTTCGGAAACTTTGGGAAATCAAATCCCGAGCGTTGGCCCATCTTAGGAATCAATAATTTTAATGGCACCTTATCAGGGTATTCGCCGAGTGTCATATACGCTAAATTTAGAAGATAGCGGGACTGATAGTCTTGAGGAAACGAATCTAGGATTTCCTTAAGAATGACGATAGCAGATTCTGATCCCCGACGGCTGGTATGGATTGCTTTTCCTTCAATTGGAAAAAGACAAGAGTCCTCGTTGTAATGAGCACAACAATTTTCATCTTCCCCGAGTCGTAAGTAGGCCATTGCTAAAGAATCGAAAAAAGGTTTTGTGTTACGGTCAACCCCATAGCCATTTTCTCTTAGCGCTACGTTCGTTTGCTCGAGGATTTGAATTGCTTCTTTAGTCTTTCCTGCAGAAAGCAACTCTTCGCCATAGATCAGAAGTTGCCTTGGGTTGCTAGAATTATTTGAACCTTCTAATTTTTTTCCGAAATATTTGGCCCGGGCCGCATTACGATGGCTGTAGAGTTCTTGAGGGTAACGCTTGTAGGCTGCTTGCAGCCTTTGCTCGAACCGACTCTTGGATGTTTCTTCCTTCGACTTTCCTTTTGTAACAGACAGCGGTTTCCCTGAGGACGAGGAAGGCTTTTGCGCATTGCCAGGCCAATCCTCGTCACCAAACCCAGGCACTGGAGAAAAGATTAACACAACGAAGACCTGAATAATTTTTACGTTGAAATTTTTAAGCGTTTGCAGACGCAAAGAAAAAGGCCCTCTCGTAAAAATAACTGAGTAAATTTTTCGCGCCAAATGAGGATTTTCCATGAACTCCTTCAGCGGGTAAAAGAGAGAAAAGATGAACGCGAGACAAATATAAGCTCTCTAAGATCACCTTTCCCATGAATGAAATCGATGAAATAAATAACGCTCTGAAACACAATTTCTTAGCCAATCAACTAGGATTCAGGAAAAGAAAAAATATTTTCGGAAAGGTGAATTTAAAATGCCACAAGCACCCATTCGAACATACCGATTACAATACAAGCCATCTCGTGGCTGATCACTGATACTGTGGAGCTAAAAGTTTTCTCAGGTATACGACTCTTCCTACACCACCGGGGGAGCATTGAGCTAGCCCTTCTACAAAACGATGAGAGGTTTTGTGGACCCTAATATGGATGCAACCTTGATTGGTTTATTATTCGTAGTTCATTGGAAAAGAATCGATTCTGGGGTAGCCCGGCCCGGGAAGCGAGATGACGATGCTCGGAAATCGGCAGGTTCAGGTGTCGAGGCGGTGCAGCGGTCCGACCTAAGGCGCGGATGCAGCTGTTTTTGCTTACCTGCAAGGTGGCTACGGAGCAGCCAACGTCGCTTACGTTCAGACGAGCGCTGTGGCATCCGGCGAGTGCTAGGAAATTGCTTCTGGCGGGAGGGCTTTGAAGCCGCCCTTAGAGCGGAGGGAGGTGAAATTGGGGGTGCGTTTTTCTTTCCCCGCTTCGGCCCTAAAACCGGCTTCAATGGATCACCAGAGCCCACTGGGAGTGTGCTTGACCATTTGAGTCGGCACACCTGACAATGCAGCCATGTTCAAACGCATTCACCGCGAGTTTCACGGATGGTTGGTCGCGATTATCGTTGCCTGCATCATCACGCCGTTGGCGGCAGAGCAACCGACCACGAAACTCTTCGACGGCACGACACTAAAGGGTTGGCGCGGAGATGCGTCTTACTGGAGCGTGAGAAACGGAGCGATCGTCGGCAATACTAAGCCGAATGGCAGGCAGGCGAACACCTTTCTGATTGCCGATGGAGATTATCACGACTTTGTGTTGCGTGTGAAATTCAAACTGATCAACGGCGCGAGTGGTGTTCAATTTCGCAGTCGCCCGCTGGGTGATCCGGCCGAGTTTCACGTTACCGGATATCAAGCAGATATTGGGGGCGGCGATACGGGGACATTTTACGAGGAAAAGGGGCGGTCAACGCTGGCGGCTGCGGACGCCAAGGTTGTCCGGCAGCATTACAAACCTGGCAAATGGAATCAGTACGAGATTTCGGCCATTGGTGACGATGTTGTGGTCAAAGTGAACGGCCACGTGACGGCACGTTACACGGAAACCGAGCCCGCGTCGAAGATTCCGCGCGCTGGGTTCGTTGCTTTGCAACTCCAGGCGGGAGTCGGAATGGAAATCGCGTTCAAGGACATTTCAATCCGTCCGGTGAATCCCACGACCGCCGAATCGACGGACTCACAACCCCCTTTCGCCCCCACCAGCTCCGATCCAAAGGCGGCTTCAACCCTTTCCCGCTAGAAGCAATTTCCTAGTAAGCTGAAACGAAGATCTGTCCACTCGCCCGGTAGAAATAGGATCTGAGCGGTTGCCTTTTGACAGAAGGATTCCTCGTGATCATGAATAGTGAAAATTAAGTGGCAATCTTCAGGTAAGAAGAACTCTAAATGAAATTATCTCTGATCACAATCCTCTGTTTGGGGTTCGGGGCGGTCTTCGCAACCACCGAGGAACCCGTTCCAGTTGAGGCAGCACACGATTTCATCCAATCCCACTGCATCAATTGCCACAACGATCGCAAGCAAAAGGGAGACATTAACCTGAGACCATTGCTTCATGACGCCGCATCTGTTGATCTGGAACTACTGGTCTCCGTCTTTGACCAACTCGATCTCGAGGAGATGCCTCCCGAAGATGAGGAGCAGCCCACAATAGATGAAAAATCAAAGATGCTGGCGTTCTTGAATGCCGCGATCAAAGCCAGCGGTTCATCGACCATTAATAAGAAAGCGCTGCCAGGCTATGGAAACTACGTCGACCACAAGGCGCTTTTCGAGGGTGCCCTCTCGGACTCAGCATCCGCGCCGCCGCCACGTATCTGGCGTTACAGTCCGGAAAGCTATTCCGAAAGAGTCAATCGCATTGTAGGCCACGATGTAGTCAAGTTTGTACCCGTTGCTACCTTCCCGTTGCCTCAGAAGGGGCTCAAACATCCCGCCTTCCCCTACAAAGGCCCGGCGCATACTGCTAAGGACTATGCGACCATTCATGACTTCGGGTTGACCGAAACGGAGCTCCTGATCGGACTGGCAGAGGAACTCTCCGCTGCGCAATTCAACTCCGGATCCCTACGCAGTTACCGAAACCTGCCGCCAGGCGACGCCGAATGGAAACGACTTCTCGACGACCAATTCAGAAAGCTTTACAGTAGAATTCCTACGAACACTGAACGACGATCGCTTTTCGATTTACAGAAGAGCGTCGCGGAGACCTCCAGCATTCAAACCGCCAATCAAACGATGATTTCGGCGACCTACCTTCGTCCTGAATCGCTCTTTCGCTTCGAGATAGGAACCGCCACGTCCGGGGCTAGTGACCGAGCGCCTCTCTCGCCACTGGAGTATGCCTATGTCGTGGGATTTGCACTCAATCGTGCCGGTCCCACACCAGAAGTCGTAAACAAGTTTGAAAGGTACGAAAGCAAGAGTAAGCCCAATCTGAAGGGGCTGATTCGGCCCTTGTTAGAATCCGAGGAAGCCCACCGGCGGATCATGCGTTTCATGGACGAATACTTTGAGTATGGCTATGCCGCTTATGTCTTTAAGGACAAGCACCATCGCCGCTATCGTCCTAGCTGGCTCATTGAAGATGCAGAGAGCTTCATTTCCAGAATCGTCAAACAAGACCGCAATGTCCTGAAAGAATTGTTAACCTCGAGCGAGTTTAACGTAAGAGGAGCATTCAACACCAAATCTGCTCCGAAGTGGTTTCAAGATGAAACCAACGGACACCTTTTTTATCACGCCATCTACAATTTAGAGAAAGAGGATCTCGGCAAAGACCCTGAGTGGCGCGACTTTCAAAAAAAACGTGCTGGTATTTTGACGCATCCAGCCTGGCTTCTTGCCTTTTCTGACAACACCAAGAATCACGCCATCCAGCGAGGGCGATGGATTCAGACCAAGCTCCTGGGAGGCGTCATCCCGGACACCCCTGTCGAAGTTGATGCTAGATTCCCAGAAGATCCTGCGCTAACGCTAAGAGAAAAGATGCTGGTGGTTCGCAAAGAGGAATGCTGGAGATGCCACCAACGTATGGATCCCCTAGGACTGCCATTCGAGCAGTATAACCTGTGGGGAATGCATCGAACCACCGAACTGGATCGCCCTGTCGATACCACCGGTGAATTGAATGGCGAGGCGGTTGGAGATCCAATCGAAATGCTGCATCGGCTAGGCGATTCGAAACACGTACACCAAGTCTTCTTGCGGCACGTTTTTCGATTTTTCAGTGGCCGCAATGAAACGCTAGGCGACGCCAAAACCCTGCGTGACATGGAGAGCGCCTATTACAAAAATAAAGGCAGCTTAAAAGAGAGCCTCCTCGAACTTCTCGTATCCGAGTCCTTTATTCAGCGTCAAAAATTTCCACCAAAAAAATAATCCAGCGTTATGGAAAAAAAAACCTTCTCTAACAAGCCTCCCGAGAGCAGTCATGCGAGGCTATATAGCCGACATGAATTTCTACGAGGCCTGAGTTTGTCAGCTGCCGGATCCGTTCTCCTCAATCCGCTAGTCGGGAAACTTTCAGCGGAGGTTGAAGGTCGTTCGCAGCCGACCCGCTTACTCTTCGTCATGGAAGGAAATGGTTGCCCTCCCAATCAGGTGCATCCAACAAACCTAAACCTGACTCCCATTGGTAAGCGTCAACAAACAGTTGAAGAATCTTTCCAAGCCGAGGATCTCCCCATTGCCTTGAAGCCGGTCTCGGACTACGCGGACCGGATGCTCATCTTGCAGGGGATCTCCGGCCGCATTTGCGGCGGTGGCCACTCGACCTATTTCGGAGCACTCGGCTGTTTCAATACAAGAGAAGGTAAGCACGTTCTCGGCCCCACTCTGGATTACGAAATTGGTCGCCACAACGAGACACTTTTTAAGAACATCTCTTTAGGGATCTCGCAAAGATCCCATCTGGATATTGTCTTCAACAGTTCAGCGGCAGGTGCAAACAATCCAATTGGGACCATCTGCAATCCACAGACTGCCTATAAGCGCATGTTTTCGCCCATCGGGGACCAGAAGAACCTGGCAGTCAAAACGCATCTCCTAGATTACGTGAAGGACGATATTCGATCTGTGAAGAGACGGCTGGGCTCAGTTGAAAAAGACAAACTGGATCGCTACCTTTCAGCCTACGAAGAGATCGGCCAGCGCCATTCCGCTATTGCCGATCTGGATCCCGGGGTGAAGAATCGCATCGATCCCATCACTGAAAAATACCGCTCTAGCAATCCAGTCGACCGCCTAGAATGTCATTTCGAACTCGCCACCTCAGCCCTAGTTACAGGACTCACCAACGTCGCCACCATTGCTTCAGGAGTCGGTCATCAGGATTTCTCCATCGTCTTCGACAAGCTCGGCGTCGGCCTTCAGAAACACTCCATCGGACATGCCCTCTACAACAAGGAACCGGTGGCGATCGAAGCCTCAGAGAAAATCCGCACGTTCCACTTCGAGTTGATCGCCCGCACCCTGAAAAAATTGGCCAGCATCCCGGAGGGTGACGGGACCATGCTCGACAATACACTCGTTGTTTACCTCAGCGATGCTGCCAACGAACACCATACCAAATGCGACGAGTGGCCTTATGTGATTCTTGGCGGAAATCCCCGAATGAAGCTGGGCGGGCGCTGCCTCACTTACGCTGATTTTGAAAACAAAGGCCATCGCACGGTCAACGCCATCCACAACACGCTGCTTCATTCATCGGGGCACCCCGTGAATGACTTCGGGTTCAAGATTCCAGGCCTAGATCACGGAGTCCAAGAAGGTCCACTCAGCGAAATTTTCATATGAGCTGCTACAGAATTATCAGCGCATTGTTCCTCGCCGTCCTCAGCTGCTCGCTCATGGCCGACGAGAAACCATCGATACTGCGTGGTCAGATCGACGGCAAAGCATTCTCCGAAGTTGGCAGACTCTACGTCGACAATGACAGATTGATCCATTTCAGGACAGACCAACGCCTCTACTACTTTTCTCATATGTATTATATCTGGGACGCGCTAACCAAGGCGGGCGTGGTCGCGGATGGCAAGATCGTTCACCATGATGCCATCCGTATCACCGGCAACTATTCCAAGGCTGCCTATGTTTACAATTTTCTGGAGGAACCGGCGCTCCGCGGTAGCCAGATCGTCTGGATTGACCGCGTCGAGAAAGTCGAGAGCTTGCCCGAGATGGAAGAGGCCTTCAGTTACCTCTTTGATGGCAAAAGCCTCCAAGGTTGGTCCGCGACTTCGAATTGGCAGATAGCGGATAAAGCCTTCTCTTGCTCGCCCCCCTCAAATCGGGTCGCCGAACAATTAATGAGCCACTCCAGCCACACCGATTTCGAACTCTCCTTCGAGTATCGGGGATCTTGGGGCACATCTGCGAGTCTCTTGCTTCGAGCCAACAAGAAGGGAGATGGAATCTCTCTCAGCCTTGATCATATCGACGAAGGCACGGTCGGCTTTCCCAAGTCCGCCGCTGGTGCCTCCCGACCCTACTCCTTGCATGAAAGCCGTGAGAAGCGAGGTGTCGGCGCAACCACGCACTATCATATTCAATATGAAGGACGCCCTTCCCATGATGCGGTGGCCCACAACAAGCTGCTCGAATGCGCCCAACTGAGTGAGTTTCTCAGGGAATGGGACGGTGGTTTTTGGAACATTGTCAGAGTGCGCTGCGTCGGAGTTGATCCGGAAATCACCCTCTGGATTAATGGTTTCCTAATCAGTAAGTTTAAGGCGAACACGGTTGTCCTACGAGAGAAGAATCCTGCTCACATCGGCGCCATCGAGAACTACGAAGTACATCCCTCAGGAGGCATCGGGTTTGCAGTACACTCCATGAAGCACGAGAAACCTGAGTTCCTACTGCGCGAGGTGCGCGTCATGGAATTGGATGAAAATTGAACAATCAGCTGCCATCAACTAGGTGGAACAAGAAAGCTGAAATACTGAATCCACCGTAAAGTAACCCCCTTTCGCTCCGGTCCAAAGGCGGCTTCAAAGCCCTCCCGCTAAAAGCAAATTCCTAGCAGTCAGTCAGATGAGATTTTGTTCCGCTGAATAAGCTGGCCACCGTAAATTTGCTGGTGCGGATTCCTCAATATGGGAAGGTCCGGGATGCCTCTCGTAATCGTCGCAAGCGTCTTCCTGCTCATTTCCTCTCTTTCGGGAATTGCCGGAGCGATTGATCTCTTTGACGGAAAATCGTTGGATGACTGGGAATCGGTCGGGTCCGCCAAATGGCGCGTGGAGGACGGCGTGATTGTCGGCGGTCAGGACGGCGATCCGAAACGCAGTGGGATCTTGATGACGAAGAAATTGTTCAAGGACTTCGAACTCGAACTCGAGTTCAAGATTGACGAGCACGGGAAGTATAACAGCGGGGTCTACTTACGCCACGGACCCGGCGAAAGCAGGCAACGGGGCTACCAGGTCAACATCGGCAGGGGCGCGGCCGAGGAGTATGTCGGCCTGCATTACAAAACCTGGCTCGATAAAGGCGACGAGCACGACACCATCCGCAAGAAGCTTCAGTGGAACCACCTCCGAATCCGCGCGGTCGGTGCCCACATCGAGGTCTGGTTGAACGGCAAGACGATCGTCGACTACACCGATCCGGCACCCGCCCCCGAGCACCTCGATGCGGGAGTGATCGCCTTTCAAACCTACGGTGCCGAGGGACACGATGGTTGGGTCAATTTTCGTAACATCACCCTCACCGATCTCGCTCCCAAGGACCTCGATTGGCCGGTGTATCTCGGAGGCAAGGAGCGCAACCTCTATTCGCCACTCCAACAGATCAACCGCGAAAATGTTTCCAAGCTGGAAGTGGCCTGGACCTATGAGACCGGCGAGAAGGGTGAATACCAGGCAAACAACCTCATTGTCGATGGCATCCTCTATACGCCCTCGCAGACGAGAAAGGTAATCGCTTTAGACGCAGCCACCGGCAAGGAACTCTGGAAATGGGATCCCGCAACCGAACGCTCCGGTCAAGGGCGTGGAAGGCAACGGGGCTTGGCCTATTGGCAAAACGAGACTGGAGGTGAACGACGATTGTTCACCGGGGTTTCCGGATTCCTTTTCGCGTTGGATCCAAAATCGGGAAAAGTGATCCGCGCCTTCGGGGAGAATGGCTCGATCAACCTTGGATCCGGATTAAACGTTCCCGGGATCATCCACGGGGATTTATTGATCCTCGGCGGCGTGGGCGGAAAGGGCGCAGTCCGGGCATTCGACGTGAGGACCGGCACCCAGCGTTGGATCTTCCACCTCATCCCCCGCCCCGGCGAAGTGGGCTACGAGACATGGCCCAAGGACGCTTACAAGACTGCCACCGGGGTGATGCCATGGTGCGGTCAGTCGCTCGATGAGGAGCGCGGGATTGTCTACATCGCGACGAAGACCGCTGAACCGGATTTCTACGGAGGCAAACGTCATGGCATGAACCTCTTTGCCAACTCAATTGTGGCGCTGAATGCTTCCACCGGAGAACGACTCTGGCATTACCAAATCGTTCATCACGATCTGCTGGACAAGGATCTCCCATGTCCGCCGGTTCTCTTGACCGTAAATCATGGTGGCAAGAGAATCGATGCCGTCGCTCAAGGCTCGAAACATGGCCGCCTCTTTGTCTTTAATCGCGTGACCGGGGAACCGCTCTGGCCCATCGAGGAGAGGCCGGTTCCCGCATCCGACTTACACGGCGAAAAGGCCTGGCCGACCCAGCCCTACCCCATAAAACCGGTCCCGCTGATGAGGCAACATTACACGGAAGCGGATGCCTCAAACATTTCTCCTGAGACTCACCAGATGACTTTGGATCGCATTCGAGCCTCTCCGAATTTCGGTCCCTTTCCCGCTCCGAGCTTGAAAGAAACCGTCATGTTCCCGGGATTCGACGGAGGCATGGAGTGGGGTGGCGGCGCCGCGGACCCGGATGGAATCTACTATGTGAACATCAATGAGATGCCCTGGCTTCTGCAAATGGTGGAAACACGCCGGGCCGACGGCTCCCGGATGATTCCGGGAGAGAAAGATTACATGCTCTATTGCGCCGCCTGTCACGGCTTGGACAAAAAGGGAAACCTCGCCGTGGAATCGCCGTCCCTCATCGACATCGGCAAGCGTAAGACACGGGCTGAAATTGAACAAATCACCCGGCAAGGCGGTGGACGCATGCCGGGATATGCCAGCATGCCCGAAGCCCAGCGAACCGCCATTTTGAACTACATCCTCAACACCAATCCCCCTTCGACGCCCCGAAAAAAAGAGGAGACATCCGACAAAGAGAACGGCGACGCCACAACCTATGCCTTCGGAGGATTTCGACGTTGGCTCGACAAGGAAGGATATCCCGCGATCAAGCCGCCATGGGGAACCTTAAACGCAGTCGATTTGAACACCGGCGAGATCAAATGGAAAGTGACCCTCGGCGAATACCCGGAATTGACAGCTCGCGGGATTCCTCCAACGGGCACGGAGAATTACGGTGGCCCGGTGGTGACGGCGGGCGGATTGATCTTTATCGGAGCGACGGCAGACGAAACATTTCGCGTGTTCGACAAGGAGACAGGAGAAATCCTCTGGAAAACGAAATTACCTTTCGGCGGTAATGCAACTCCCAGCACCTACATGGTGGATGGGCGGCAGTATGTCGTGATCTCAGCGGGAGGAGGGAAATCCGGGCGCCCAAAGGGCGGAAGCCTGGTGGCCTTCGCGTTGCCTAACTAAAAATAGATTAAATTGCTCCTCTTGAGACCCCTCTTTTTCATGGCTGAAGTGAGGGTGATCGGTTTGATCCCAAGCAGTTCGTATATTTTTCATAGTTCCTGACTTGGGATTGGTGGATCGTCGTGTGCTCAATCATCTCAGCTCAATTTCAGTCCATCTTCGCCCCCTTCAACCCCGCCTTCCAGTAGTCCACCCAAAAAGAAAATTCCTAGCAGTTTATAAGAGCAAGGCGGGGCGGAGGAAAATCGGGATGCTTTATCCGGCGACATCTGGCTGGATCTTGGAACCGAGTTCGAATGGCTGAATTCCTCCGTAACCGACAACGCCTTCTAGCGTCTCTGGTTAGATCGATAAAAATACGCTTCAAGTAAGGGCCGAATTCTTAGCGGCCAGAGAGATTGACGAACGGCAGCAGAACAGGGAGGGTCGCTCCTCGATGAGCGCACAACAATCCAATCCACGTTCAGGCTGCCTGATCTTGCTCCTGCTGCTAATCCCATCGCTCCCCTGCCTCGGTGAAGAACTGCGCGTCGCTAGGATTTTTTCTGACCACGGCGTGCTGCAACAGGGAGTGCCAGTCCCGGTGTGGGGGGTGGCCAAACCCGGCGCCACGGTAACAGTCGAGTTCGCCGGTCAGACCAAGATAATTACCGCGGGAAACCACGGTAAGTGGAAGCTGGAGCTCGCTCCGTTGAAAGCCCACGCCACCGGCAACCGGCTGACCGTGACTTCTGGAACGAAGACTCTCGAGATTCGCGATCTTCTCGTCGGCGAGGTCTGGTACGCCAGCGGGCAGTCGAACATGCAGATGAACCTTGGGTCGTGCGCCAACAAGCTCGAGGCCGTCCGCGAAATGGTCGCCGATCCAAAACCCCGCCTCATCCGCACCCTGCGGGTCGGCAATGCGGATACCGAAAAACCGCTCGCTGACCTCCCGGACCCGGCAGCATGGCAACTGGACACTCCAGCCAACCGACGTGCCCAATCCGCCGCTGCCTTCCTCTTCGCCAAAGAATTGCACGACCAGCTGAAAGTCCCGATCGGGATCATCGAGGCCTCGTGGGGCGGCAAACCGATCGAAGGATTTATCCCCTCCGAAGATTTCGAAAAGAGCGCCATACTGAAGCCCATTCTTGATCTGGCGGAGGCCGGTGACCTGGAAAGACTGAAGCAGATCGAAGGCGGTGTGTTCATTCGCAACACAGCAGGAAGACCAGGTCGAATCTTCAATTCCAGGGTCGCTCCGGTCGCTCCGTATGCCTTAAAGGGATTCATCTGGTATCAGGGCGAATCGAACGCCGGCAAGGGCGAAGATCCGCGCAACTACCGCCACAAGACGCGCGCGCTTGCCGAGGGTTGGCGGCGCACTTGGAAGCAGAAGGCACTGCCGTTCTACTTCGTCCAACTTCCATCGTTCAACGCCAGCGCCGTCGGCTGGGTCCGGCTTCGTGAAGAGCAGCGCCTCAGTCTGGATATCCCGAACAGCGGGATGGCGGTAACCATCGACCTGCGCGATAGCGACATCCATCCGTCCAACAAAGTCGACGTCGGCAAGCGCCTCGCGATTTGGGCACTCGCAAAATCATACGGAAAACCGGTGCCCTTCAGCGGCCCACTGTTCAAATCAGCAGACATTGCAGGAGATCATATCCGGGTGAGCTTCGAACACGTTGGCGACGGTCTGATGGTCGCGCGTAAGGAAGGAATCGATGCTCCGGTCGCATCAAAAGATCGCGCCTTGGCACATTTCGAATTGGCCGACGAAACTGGCCAGTGGCATCCAGCAGAAGCGACCATCGACGGCTCCACCGTCATTGTCAAAAGTGACTCTGCCGCGAAACCGATCGCCGTGCGCTATGCCTGTGCCGGCGCGCCCACCGACGCGAATCTCTACAATCGAGCCGGCCTCCCGGCATCGCCATTCTGCTCAAAGCTGGAGCTGCTCCCGTGGGCGGAAGAGAAGTAGTCACCTGGCAACAACGTCACCATCCTTATTGGTGAGTTTTGCGGTTTAGCACTCCCTGCAGAAGTTGGAGGAATGTTTCCCCACTCTGCGATGACACCCAAATTCTGCATCTTCTCGATCAGGACCAACTCACGATCCGCCATAACTTCCATGAAGCCGGGCTCACGGATGTGTTCGGAAATGTCATTGCAGACTTGCTGGCGTGGGGCCGGGGCCGTTCACTCGGGTGTGATCAAATTCGTCAATGTCATTCTGGTCCTGATTCTCCTCTCCGGACTCCCTACTCGCGCGGCCGAGCCGCTGCCACTGCCTGTCTCCACTCCGTGGGACGTGGCGGCATTATCCAAGACTCCGACTCACAAGTGGTTGAAGGAAGACAGCCCGGTGAAGTCGCTCACCTATCGCGGGCTGTCTTACAAGGGGAAACCCACCAGTGTCTTTGCCTACTACGCATCACCCACAAGCTTCGGTATCAAAGCGGACAAGTCTGGTAAGTTCCCCACCCTTGTCCTGGTGCACGGAGGCGGCGGGAAGGCCTTTTCCCAATGGGTCGAACTCTGGGCAAAGCGCGGCTATGCCGCGATCGCGATGGACCATTCGGGCCGCGGCCCCGATGGCAAGCGCTTGCCGGACGGCGGGCCGGAACAAGGCCACGAGCAGAAATTTGCCACGATCGACGAGCCTCTCGAAAACCAGTGGTCCTATCATGCCGTGGCAAACGTCCTGCTGGCGCACTCGCTGGTCCGCAGTTTCGAGGAGGTCGATGTCGAGTGCACCGGCGTGACCGGGATCAGTTGGGGCGGCTACCTTACCTGCATCGTGGCGGGCCTCGATTCACGCTTCAAGTTCGCGATGCCGGTCTACGGATGCGGATTCCTGCGTGATAATAGCGCCTGGACGGATTCCGAATTCGGCAAGATGAGCGCAGCGCAATCCGACAAGTGGCACAAATTGTGGGATCCATCACAGTATCTTGCCTCGGCTCGCATGCCGGTGGCTTTCCTGAACGGCACGAACGATTTCGCTTACCCGATGGACAGCTACGCCAAGTCCTGCGCCCTCGTTCGCACCGAAAAAAACTACAGCATCCAACTCAAGATGCGCCACGGCCACCTCTTCGACTTCCCGGAGTTCTTCGTCTTCGCCGACCAGTATCTCAAGAAGGGAGTTCCCATGCCCGTCGTCTCGCGACCTGCACTGAAAGACGGGAAGATCAGCACCAAGGTGGTGGCTTCCACAAAAATTTTGACCGCACGCCTCCATTTCACCACTGGCCCGCACAAGAAGAACAGCACTCGTCCGTGGACGACCCGAGACCTCAGCCTGGCCGACAACCGCATCGAGGGCGACGGCCCGCCGGACGACGCGACCGCCTATTACGTCGAGGTCACCGATGAGCGTAAGGCGGTGGCAAGCAGTGAGGTGATGACGCGGTAAGGTGGCGCTCTTGCGAGCCAGTTCGCGATCCTATTTCAACCAGTCCGGAAGTCCTTTCTGATCGACCACCCACGGCGCTTTCGGAGCCAGTTTGATCAATCCACCCATGTCTCCGTATTTCGCAGCGCCGGGCAGGAGATCCGGATCCCGGATGCTCTTCACCTTGATAAACTCGAATCCCCCAGTTTCGATCACGACGCGATCGAGGGCATCACCAGCCGCGAAGTTGACAGCGGCCGCCCAGTGACCAGCTCCCTTCAGTCCCACGAGATCGATCTTCTCCGCACCTTGCTGATCATTCCGAATCATCGTGATCGTGCTGAGCACATCGTGAAGCCGTTGCACAAAGAGAGGCCGATTGTAACCGAGGGTGTAAGCGGCGGACTCACGCGGATTCTTGACCCGGCGCGTCTCGCTCACCGCCTTGCCATCCGCCACAAACTCGCCCTGCAGAAAAAGATCCATTCCACACACCGAGTTTCCGTCTGCGAGCAGCTTCTTCACCTCGGCCCGCGGTTCTCCATTCTGATCGTAAAGTCCGGCTTTCCCGTCCGGGCTCAGCCAGATCACCGCACGCTTATTCCATTTTCCTTTCGGATAAAGCCACACCACCGGGACCTGCTCGTTGTAGGTTGAATTATTGTGAAGACCCGGCATCTCGAGGTAACTCCCGCGATCCTTCTTACTCACCAACTGCCACTCGACCTTCCCCGCGTCTTTCAGCTTCGAATCGAGGACAACCTCCCAGCCACGCCGTGCCACCTCTGGATCGGCAGCGACCTTCTTGGCGGAATCCTCCATCAACGCCGCCAGCAACGTGCGCTCAAAGTCGTCCCCACCTTTCGGCTTCGGGTGCTTGTCATTCCACACCGTGAGGTCCTTTTCCGTCAGCCGTTTGTGTGCTTGCTCCACGTCCGGTTTTCCTGATCCCAGGTCGAGGTGCTTGTTGAACCAGCGATACATGGCCTGTCGTGAGGGCAGGTTGTAGTTGTGCCCAAACTCGGTGCGGTCGTGCAGCATGACCTTGTCCGATGCCCCCAAAACCTCGTAGGTCTTCTTCAATTCCGGAAATCCTTTTATCGCCATTTCCTTGGTCCAATCGTTCGCGGCGGTGAGGCCGAGCGGCTTGGGCGCAAATAAGGCCGCAAAGGCGATATTACCGTCCGTCACGCGCATGAGGGTGGAGTTCTCGCAGGTGCATCCGCCCTGCATCGCGGTCGAAACCATCACGGCCGGCATCGAGACCTTCACCCGCGGATCGAGCGCCGAGATCACAAAAGTCTGGGTCCCTCCCCCGCTCGCTCCCGTCACTGCGATACGCTCGGGATCGACATCGTCGAGGCCCTGGAGAAAATCGATGGCCCGCATCGAGTTCCAGGTCTGCAACATCATGATGCTCTGTAAATGCGACTCCGCCTGGGGCGTGTAGAGACCCCAGTTCTTTTCGCTGATCATTTCGGGCCGCTGCTTTGCGAAGCGATGCGCTAGTTGATAGGAAATCTGGTCGTTATCGCAATAACCAAGCATGTCGTATTGCAGGACGGTGCAACCGAGTCGAGCTAGTCCAACACAACGGGCCTGGATGGGATTGCGTCCCATTTCGAGCACCGCCTCGGCTCCCTCCTTGATCTGATTCTTCACGCTCGCCTCACCCGCATCGTAGAAGCGCGCCTCATCCCAATGCCCATGCGGACACAGCACTCCGGGCCGCTTTTCGCTCCCTTCCTTGGGTCGGTAGAGATTTCCGGTGAGGAAAAAACCAGGGCGTGTTTCGAAGTAAACTTTCTCGACCGTGAAATCACCACAATCGATCTTACCATGGATCACCGGATGAAGCGGAGTTCGATCGGGCTCGGGGAACAAGCCCACTGACACCATGAGCGCATGGCGGAGTTTCTCCGATCGTTGCGCCCACTCCTTCTTCGTAGTCGGCGGCGTGAAAGGAAAGTAGCCATTCAAATCCTTGAGATCAGCGAGGCGCTTGTCATCCGGCAGCTTGCCCTCCGGCAAAGCTCGTGGGGCGGCGGAGAGAATCGACGCAGCGGATACAAAGGTAAGGAGAAGGGTGAGCAGTTTCATATCGAAGTCTGTATTACATTCCCAAACGGCTCCGGACTCAATGGGCAATTTCATCTCTCCACCGGATCGCGTGGACAGACGGATCACTAATCCCATGCGCGAACAGGCCGATCGCCCGCCCCGAAGTGGGGTTGAGAGTTGTCACCAATTTCGATAGTCTGCTTTTTCCATGAAAAAGTATTTATCTCCCGGTCTCTGCTTTGCCTTCTTGACCGCGCTCGTTTCTGGTGCGGAATCGGAGGTTGTCTTTCACTCGGACTTTGAAAGTGACACTTGGTTCAAAGATTGGGGGCTCGATGCCGCTGCGAGAAATACCCAAATCGTCGCCAAGGATCCGGACAACAAGTTTACTGCTCACCGGGGCAAGGCCCTGCGCATCAAGATTGCTGAGGGAAGCAACTATGGCACCAGCCTAGCGTATCGGTTTAAAAAGCAAACCGGCAGCGAACCCGAGGAGATTTACTTCCGCTACTACCTGCGACTCGGGAATGATTGGGATCCCAAGGCCGGTGGCAAGCTCCCTGGGTTTGGCGGAACCTATGGGCGCGCTGGTTGGGGAGGTCGGCCGGTCAGCGGTGACGATGGCTGGTCTGCGCGTGGATTATTCCTTACCCGAAAAGACGGCAAGACACCGGTTGGGTTTTACTGCTACCACGCGGACATGAAGGGCAAGTATGGTTCGCACTGGCGCTGGGATATCGAGGACCGGGGACTGCTGGAGAACAATCGCTGGTACTGCATCGAACAATACGCAAAAATGAACACGCCGGGGAAGAACGACGGTATTTTACGAGCGTGGATCGATGGCAAACCCGCGTTCGAAAAATCAGATGTGCGTATGCGCGACACCGACAAACTGAAGATCGAACTGATCTGGTTCAATCTGTATCACGGCGGGTCCAAGGCCGCTGAGAAGAATCATCATATCTACCTCGACGAGGTCGTGATCTCGCGGAAACCGATTGGAATGGTGAAGGTAAGGAAGTGAATGAGATTGATAGAAAAAAATCTTTGGTAGGACAATCTCCGCGTCACGACAGGACACCATCCACGACTTTGCCGAAGACATCGGTCAGGCGGTAGTCGCGTCCGCTGTGGCGATAAGTCAGGTGCTCGTGGTCAAGACCCATGAGGTGCAAGATGGTGGCGTGGAAATCGTGGACGTGGACCGGGTCTTCCTCGGGGCTAATGCCATACTCATCGGTGGTGCCGTGTGTCGTACCGCCTTTCACGCCGGCTCCGGCGAGCCACGAGCTGAAGGCCCAATTGTGGTGTTCCCGACCGGCGGCGTCCGCTTTATTATTGAAAGGTGTGCGGCCGAACTCGGTCGTCCAGACGACAAGCGTATCATCGAGCATGCCCCGCGATTTCAGATCTTTGAGCAGTCCGGCGATCGGTTGGTCAACATTCCTGGCGAGCGATTCGTGATCCTTCATGTTGCCGTGCGAATCCCAGTTTCCGGACGATCCGGTGTCGATGAGTTCGACGAAGCGCACGCCGCGTTCGATCAGGCGGCGCGCGGCGAGACATTGCCAGGCGAATCCCTTGGTCGCACCCCGCTGTAATCCGTAGAGCTCGTGGGTTGCCTCGCTCTCTTTTGAAAAATCGAAAGCTTCGGGCGCTTCCATCTGCATCCCGAAAGCAGTCTCGAACGAGCGCATACGGGCTTCCGCCAGGTGATGGCTGCCGCGGCTCGCGAGATGTTGGCGGTTGAGTTTCTGCAGCGCGGCGAGCTCAAATTGCTGGCGGTCGGTGCCGATCCTCGGCTTCACATTGGCGATCGGTTCCGGGCCAGGGACCACGAGCGTTCCCTGATGTGCACCGGGTAGGAAGTCGCTGGCGTAGATTTGTGTGCCGGCATAAGTCTGCGCTGGCGCGATGGTGATGAACGATGGAAGATTCTTATTTAATGTGCCGAGCCCGTAGCTCACCCAAGAACCGATCGACGGACGCGCGAAGGCGAACGATCCGGTGTGCATCCCGAGCGTCGCGTTGTAGTGGTTCGAGTGATCGGTATGCATCGAACGGATCAGGGCAATATCATCCATGCAGCTTCCAACATGTGGGAAGAGCGAGCTGACCTCGGTGCCGCAGTTCGCCTGTGGCGAGAACTCCCACTGGGGCGCTTTGAGAAAAATCCGCTCGTAGCCGGGGCGGTTTTTAATTTCCGGGTGGTCCAGTTTGACTTCCTTTCCGACATCACGCGTGAGATTCGGTTTTGGATCGAAGGTGTCAACGTGCGAGACCCCGCCGGTCATGAAGAGAAAAATCACGTTCTTCGCCTTCGCTGGAAAATGGGGACTCTTTGGGGCGAGCGGATCTGATTCCGCCGCCGCGAGTTGACTCAGGATGCCGGGCATGAGCGTTGATCCCGCGACGAAGGAGCGGACGAATTTACGGCGATCGGGATGTTGGTGATGCGGCATCTCTTAGTCGATGTGCAGGAGTTCGTTGCTTCCAAGAAGCACGCGCGCGTAGGCGTTCCAAATCTCTACTTCTGGTGCCGCCAGAGCAGTGGCAAATTCCTCGAAAACGGTGACTTCATCGTCAGTCGACGGTCGGGCGAACAACTCCATGCAGGCGAAGTCAAGCCGGGCACGGGTGTCCTCCGCGTGCGCGAGGATACGCGAGGAAAATTTCTTCGCACAGGAGTGAAAGAACGGGTCATTCATGAAATAGAGCGCCTGGGTCGCCGCAGTGGTGACATCGCGACTGGCGGTGCTGGCGTTCGGATCGGCGGCGTTGAAGAGGGCGCAGAAGCGACTGCTGCGATTGCGTTTACGCATCACGTAGACGCTCCGTTTATCGGTCGGGAACTCGGCTGAAAATGGATTGTGCTGGGTGAAGCTCCAACTGCTCTCCGGAGGGAACGGGTGGCCTTCACCTGGCACACGATCAAGGCTATCGCTGGCGACCAGCAGCGTATCGCGCAATTCTTCGGCACTGATACGGCGCGGTGCCATCAAGGAATACTCCCGGGCTGACTGCTGGTAGGTAGCGCTATTCATGACGAGGCGGTGCATCGACTTGATGCTCCAGTCTTTGTTCATGAATTCGCGTGCGAGGAAATCGAGAAGCTGCGGATGTGTCGGGGGCGCGCCGTGGTTGCCAAAATCGTTCGGTGTGGCGACGATCCCGGTGCCGAAGTGCCATGCCCAGATTCGGTTGGCCATCACTCGCGCGGTGAGCGGGTTGTCACGGTTGGCGATCCGTTCCGCTAACTCGAGCCTGCCGCTGGATTGATCGCTACCGAGAATTCCGCCACCGAGGGCGCTGAGGAAGGCACGTGGCACTTCCTCGCCCAGGTCTTCGGGATCGCCGCGCAATTGCAGCTTGGTCTCTGTCGGCTTGCCTTCGGCAACCGCGTAGGCGACGGACAAGGCTGGCATGGTGGCGGCGTGCTTGGCCAATGCAGCCTGGTGTGAGCTGCTGGTGCCGAGGTTCCGGTAGGCATCCGCGATCCCAGGCGAACTAAAGTGCTCCAGTTGCCAGGCCACTCCATCGCCACCAGGATGACCGTCACTTATCTTAAGGTGGATGCTCACCGCACCATCGATCGGGCTTAGCCACGCGAGTGCGACCGGCCCCCTCGGTCCGGGGTGAACAAAGAAGGTGCGCGGCGGCAGGGTCGTCCATATCTTAACCGGATCGTTGGAAGTGTTGACGAAAACGGAGGGGGTATCGCCTCCTTTCCATGCCTGCAACTCTGATTTTCCATCGAGCGATTCATGGCGTTGCGAGAGAAACTTCGGATCATCGGCCATGTCGAGAAAGCACCAGGTGCCGTTCGGGTTTCCATCGAGGAGTCCGTCGAGGAGATCGCTGGTGGACCAGGTTTTTTCGCCCTGAGTGATTGAAAATTCGAGCACGGTGGTGTCGGCCCCGTGACTGGCGCGTGGCAAAATCGAGAGCTGCAATGCTTCGCCCATGCGCACCTTGAGTTCGATTGCTTTCCCGGTGACCAGCACCGAACCGGCATCGAGGACATGGCCCTTGGAGATGGTTTTGGCGTTCTGAGCGGCAAGATCCTTCAACGCTTTGGCGCTCGCTCCCTGCGTTTTTAATTCGGCGTCGGCCTTCGCTTTAAGGATGTCGCGCTGCTTCTCCCACGCCTGTATTTCCGCAAGCGCGTCGCCACTCGCGATTGGCACGAGGTCGCGCGGTTGCTGTTTTGGCTCGCAGCCCGGGAAAGAAAATTTCGTGCTCTCGAGCACGCCGTAGAGCGCGTAGTAATCGCGGGTCGGAATAGGATCATGTTTGTGATCGTGACAGCGTGCACATGAGATGCTCAGCCCGAGGAAGGCCTTGCCAAGGTTGTCGATCGCGTCGTCGTAGGTGAGATGCATGCTCTGGTCGATGTCGTGGCCGAAGCGCCGCGCAATCGCGAGATAGCCGGTGGCGATGATGCTCTCGCTGCCGCCGCGCTCGAGGAGATCGCCGGCGATCTGTTCCTCGACGAAGTCATCGTAGGGTTTGTCGTCATTGAAGGCGTCGATCACCCAATTGCGATAGCGCCACGCGTGCGGTAGCGGGTGATCGCTGTTCTCGCCGGCGGTGTCAGCGTAGCGCACGACATCGAGCCAGTGCCGTGCCCAGTGCTCGCCGTAGTGCTTGGAGGCGAGCATCGATTCGACGACGTCGACAAACGCATCCGCATCGGGCCGCGGGTCCGCAACGAATTTTTGCACAAGCGCGCCAGCGGGCGGGAGGCCGGTGAGATCGTAACTGGCACGGCGAACCAGCGAGCGCCGATCAGCTTGCTGCGGGGAGTTCCCTCCAATGAGGGTGTCGATCGCGTTACGTTCCCAGCTCGCGGCAGGCGCTGGTGCTTGGATAATTCCGATCGGTTTGAGCGACCAAAGATCTCCCGGCTCCGCAGCAACCACCACGCCACAGCTAGCGAGCATGGCGGCGATGGTGCGGAGAACTTTCATCGAAGTGGCTCTTAGAAATCGATGTCGGCGTCTTTTAATTTAAGCTCTTTGATCCAAGCGTTACGGTAGCGCACATCGTGGCCTTCGCATTGCAGTTTGAGTCCGCCGGGCACGTCAGTGATACCTTTGCCGCCGTCGTTACCTCCGTCCAGGCCGGAGTTCTTACCGCCCCAGACTTGGTTAATGGTGATGTTGGTGTGCACTTTCTTTCCATTGAAATACATCGAGACCTTGGCTTTCTCGCTCAGCTTTCCGTCTTTGAATCGCGCCGCGCGAAAGACGATGTCGTAGGCGTTCCATTTGCCGAGACCGTTGTATGCGTGGTAGGGCGACGGTGTCTCGTTGATCACCGCGGCCATCCCGTGTTTCGTCTTGTCGCCGTCGAGCACCTGGATCTCGTAGCGGTTCTGCAGATACACCCCGCTGTTGCCGCCTTTGTTGGGGATCAGGAATTCGATGTGCAGGCGGAAGTCGCGGTATTTCTTTTTGGTGACGATATCGGCGGTGCCGTATTTTCCGCCCTTGGCGGCCGGGTCATCAGTCTGAACGGCGGTGCCCTCATCGACCGGGTCGTCAACGATCTTCCATTTGATCGGCAGCGAAGAGCTGAAGCGTGGGCCCTTCCAGTAAGTCCATTTTTCATCGAGCATTTTGCGCGAGCCGTCGATAATGACTTCGGCACCCGCTTCGGGTTTGGCACCGACGCCGATGTGGTTCTTATTTTCGTCGGCTGCGGCGAAGGCGATCGAGGCGGCGATTAGGATGAGGGTGGATTTCATATTCTTCTTTGGTAAAATTTCACTAACGTGATGCGAAGTATGGGGATGCAGATCCGTATCGCAAAGGAAATCCTCCTGGAGCGGGCTAGCTGTTTTGGGTTTGTATCCTGTAGCGGGCGTCGAAGCGCCGGCTCATTTTGAGACGTTCCTAAAACGGAAAAACTGTCAAAATTTTTGTCATCGATGACATTCGCCAAAATCCGCTTTGATTTCTCCATCATGAGAACGCTCAGCCTCCACCCTTGTTTCGCTCTCGTAACGGGGAATCAAAAAGAAGCCCTCGCCCAAGCGCTTCACCATCTCAGTGCCAAAGAAACACTACCCGAGCACCCGCACCGTCGATAATTTCATTCTCACCCTGCGCCAGAAGATCGAAATCGATCTCGCAAACCCGCGCCACATCCTCACCGTGCGCTGCCAAGGCTATCGCTTACAGATCTGATGCGGAGTTTCTCACCTCTCCGCTCTCTTCAACGGCCCCCTCAAGCGATCCACCCGAAAAGCAAATTTTAGTAATCATCCGGAAAGGCGGTTGGGGAGTTGCGGTGTGCGTAGAGGATATCTAGTCTGCCGTCGTGATGATGCACTCGACCCTTCGCTCTTTCTCCGTGTTGATAGTTCTCTGTTCGGGGTGGGCTATCGCGGCCCCCAAGCTTGGCGACGCCGATTTCCCCAAACCGTCGCCGAGCAGTCGGCATACTGAGAAGGTCACGGAAGTTAAGAGCGGCAATTACGATCTGGCCCTCATTGGCGACTCGATCACCCACACCGTGGGCGAACTTGGCGGAAAGTATGAACCGATGAAGGAAGTCTGGAAGAAACACTTCGCCTCACGCAATGCCATCAATCTCGGACACAATGGCTTTCGCACCGAACAGATTCTCTGGAACCTCCAAAATGGCGAACTCGACTTTGCGCGCTCCCCCAAGGTCGCGATGATCCTGATTGGGACGAACAACAGCGACGACCGGCACTTTAAGAAAGTGCACACTGCCGAGGAGATCTTTGCCGGAACCAAAGCGATTGTCGATCTCATCAAGGAGCGACACCCAACGACCAAAATTCTTGTTCTTAGAATTTTTCCGCGTGGAGGTGATGGCGAAAAGGGAGTGAGTCCACCCGCCTTTAATTCCTCAACGCAATGTATCGAAACCTGCCGCCGTGCAGGGGAACTCACCAAGAAACTGGCAGACGGCAAGCAGGTTTTCTGGCTCGATGTGAACCACGTCTTTCAGCGTAAAGATGGAAAAATCAATACGGACTTGATGTGGGACTTACTGCATCCCAGTCCGGCCGGTGCGGAAGCCTGGGCGCAGGCCGTGGCACCGACTCTCGATAAGTTGATGGCTGACAAGCCTCTCGCGCCAGAGCGTGTCATGCTCTGGTCCGACCAAGCGCCAATCGGCGATGGAACGTTCGAGTCCGCCAAGCCTGTCATCACCATTCATCGCCCGGCCAATGCGAACGGGGCCTCGGCAATCATCTGTCCCGGTGGTGGATACGGGGGACTGGTGACCGGAGCGGAAGGCCATGGAATTGCGAAGTGGCTCAACAAACATGGCGTCACCGGGATCGTGCTCGAATACCGTCTTCCTCGCGGACGCCAGTTTGTTCCCCTACTCGATGCACAGCGCGCGATTCGTATCGTCCGCTCGAAAGGCGAGGCCTGGGGTTGTCATCCCAAGCGTATCGGGATCATCGGTTTCTCTGCCGGCGGACATCTCGCCTCGACTGCGGCAACACATTTTGATGCGGGCAAGGGTGATGCGACGGATCCGATTGAGCGGGTTAGTTCTCGCCCTGATTTTGCCGTGCTGGTGTATCCCGTGATCTCGATGGGTGACAAAGGTCATGGCGGATCGACACGGAATCTCCTTGGGGAATCTCCCTCGGCAAAGAGCGTGGAGTTGTTCTCCAATGAAAAGCAAGTGACAGCGCAATCATCGCCCACCTATCTTACCCACGCCCTAGACGATCGGATCGTGTCCGCCGAGAACAGCAAGATGTTTCACGAAGCATTAAAAGCGAAGAATGTCGCGACACACTACCTCGAACTACCGTCCGGTGACCACGGACTAGACGGATACAAGGGTCCAATGTGGGATGCCTGGCAAAGTGGCTCCCTGGAATGGCTGGCCTCGCAGAAGATGATCCCTGGTCAGGACTAGATCCCACCTGGCTCTTTAAAGATAGGCTGCGCGTGCGCGAAGTTTTACGCGCTTCTGGTAATGGTAAGAGCCTAGGAAAAGACAACCTAGAATGAGATGGGTTCATGACTTCGGGTCCGAGAGCGAAGGATTCTCTGTCGCCGACAGTTCCGAAACCTACTACATGGCCGAGGCCGTTAGGATCCTCAAGGCTGCCGCGGCTGAAGCTCTCAAAACGAAAATCAAGAATGCCAGAGCGTAATCGCAAACAAATCGAACGAGAGACAAGGTATCTTGCGAAACATATCCCGGCTCGATCCGGTATGAATAACATCACGTGATCGCTTTTTTGATGAAATGAGAGCGAATATTTCGTTACATGAAGACCATGCCCCGCAGATTTTCCATCCTGCCCCTCATCCTGCTCTGTGGGTTGCTGCTCGATTCTTCGCGAGGTGAAGACCCGACCTGGTGGTCCTTCCGCCCCCTTTCGCGGCCCATCGCACCAAGAATCAGCGAGTTCAGGGATGCGGATCGCGCCTTCAATAAAATCGATCGCTTCGTCATTGCCAAACTACGAGAGCAGGGATTACGGCTATCGCCCGAAGCCGACCGCCGCATGCTCGTCCGACGGCTTTATTTCAATATTATCGGGCTTCCCCCCACACCCGATGAGGTCGAAAAATTCGTCAACGATCCAGATCCCAATGCCTACGAGAAACTGGTGGAGAAGCTCCTGGACTCGCCGCGTTATGGCGAACGTTGGGCACGTCATTGGCTCGATGTGGTCCACTTCGGCGAGACCCATGGATACGACAAGGACAAGCTCCGCCTGAATGCCTGGCCCTACCGTGACTATGTCATCCGGTCCTTCAATGAGGATAAACCCTACGCACAGTTTGTGAAGGAACAGATTGCGGGCGATATCCTCTGGCCGACCTCTCCAGATGGTGTGGTCGCCACCGGGTTCATCGCAGCCGGCCCATGGGATTTCATCGGCCACGCCGAAGTCCCCGAAACGAAACGCGATGGCAAGATCGCGCGGCATCTCGACCGCGATGACATGGTCGCCACCACCATGAATACTTTCAGCTCGATCACCGTCCAGTGCGCGCAGTGCCACGACCATAAAGCCGATCCGGTGACGATGACCGACTACTATTCCCTGCAATCGGTATTCGCGGCCCTGGACCGGGCGGATCGTGATTACGATATCGATCCCAAAATCGCAGCAAAGCGCTTGGAATTGAAAGCTCAACTTTCCAGTTCGGAGCAAGCAATTGCAAAATTGAATCAAGAGATCGAAAAGGCAAAAACCGACGAGATCCGAATCGCTGAAAAGAAGATCGCGAAGATCGAAAAATCTCTTTCTTCGGAAAATTCAAATTCCAGCCAATTTGGATATCATAGTAAAATCGCAAGCACCCAAGACACCGAAAAATGGATCCAGATCGATCTCGGAAGAGTTGCCTCAATTCAAACAATCGGCCTTTTCGGAGCCAAAGAATATGGCTTCGACGATTTTGGATTCCCCTATCAGTTCCGAATTGAAACTGCCTTGGAAGAATCATTCGAGAAGGCAACACTCGTGGCGCAATTTGAAGACGTTGACCATCCTCGACCAGGTAGCGAGCCGGTTGAGATCAAGGCGGGAGGCATTGAAGCCCGCTATCTCAGAATGACCGCTAGCAAGCTTTGGCCCCGACACATGAAGGGTCAGACGGTTTCGGAAGACTGGATTTTTGCGCTGGGCGAACTCGCGGTCATCGCCGATGGCAAAGTCGCAGAGGTTGTCGGGGTCCATTCTCTTGACTCCATCCAAGCTCCGCCACGATGGAGCAAAAAGAATGTCAGCGATGGTTTGTTTGGGGGAAGCTCGAAAATTCACCTCGAAAAATGGCTTCCCGGAGATTCCAAGGATCAATCGGCCCAGCTCGCCCGACTCGTAGACCTGCGCAACAAATTGCTTCTCAGAGTCGCCGGCCCCAAGGCTGCAGCGAGGGTCGAGCAAGTGGCGATCAAGTCCGAGCTGGAACAAAAGATCGCCGGATTACCGAAGCCCCAAAAAATCTATGCGGGGACAATTCACAAGGGATCGGGCAACTTCATCGGGAGGGGTGGATTACAGGGAACTCCGCGGCCGATCTTCGTGCTCAACCGTGGTGATGTCTCGCAGCCCGGAGATCCCGTGACTCCCGGAGCGGTGCCGGGCATCGTCGATTCCCTTCCCGAAAGCTTCAAACTCCCCGCAAATCACCACGAAGGTGATCGGCGGGTCGCCCTTGCTGAATGGATCACCCACCCGGAAAATAAACTGACTTGGCGCAGCATTGTGAATCGAATCTGGCAGTATCATTTCGGTCGTGGAATCGTCGATACTCCAAATGATTTTGGGCGTATCGGAGCCGCGCCTTCGCATCCCGAACTTCTTGACTGGCTCGCGGTGGAGTTCCGCGAAAGCGGTGGATCGATGAAGCATTTGCATCGCCTAATCTTGAAGAGCGCGGTCTACCGGCAATCCAGCTCGGACATTGCCACGATGGCGGAAATCGATTCCTCGAATCAATATCTCTGGCGACAAAACCGCCGCCGCGTGGAAGCCGAGGTCGTCCGCGATTCGGTCCTCGCACTCGCCGGAAAGCTCGGCCTCAAAATGGGTGGCCCCTCATTTCAGGACTTCGTCATAGAGCACCCGGAACATTCACCACACTATCAGTATCATCTATCTGATCCCGATGACCCCGCGATCCATCGGCGTTCGGTTTATCGCTTCGCGGTCCGATCCCAGCCCCAGCCATTGATGGACGCGCTCGACTGCGCCGATCCCTCGCTACTCGTCGATAAACGCAGCGAAACCAACACCGCCTTGCAGGCCCTCGCGATGCTAAACAATGCCCTCCTGCTGCGGATGTCAGAGCATTTCGCGGAGCGAATTTCCGCCGAACCCGAACCCGTTGCAGCCGCCTTCACTCTCGCCTTGGCCCGCTCTCCAAATCCCTCGGAACTTAAAACCCTGAACGACTACGCCGCCGAACACGGCCTCGCCGCGACCTGTCGTCTCATCCTCAATCTCAATGAATTTTCCTTTATCGATTAACCTCCAATCCCGCCGTGATCTACTCAAGACCGCCGGGGGAGGCTTTGGAAGCATTGCCCTGAATGCGATGCTCCAACAGGAGCTCGGTGCCGCGCAAATCCCACCGAATAGCGTCACCCAAATCGCCCACCATCCGCCGAGGGCGAAGCGGGTTGTCCAACTCTTCATGGCTGGTGCCGCGAGCCACCTCGATCTCTTCGATTACAAACCCGCCCTCATCAAACACCACGGAGAAAAATCGGACTTCGGCGAGCACGTCGAAGCCTTCCAGAATGGTCTCGGTCCCTGGATGAAGCCGGTGTGGGATTTCCAGCCTTACGGAGCTTGCGGAAAAATGATCAGCGAACCGGTCGCTCCCCTTGGTTCGGTGATCGATGAAATCTCATTCGTGCACAACGTCACCGGAAAAAGCGGTGTCCACAGCCAAGCCACCTATTTGCAAGCGACCGGATTCAACCGTCCCGGTTTTCCAGGCATGGGTTGCTGGATCAGTTATGGTCTGGGAAACCTGAGCGATGAATTGCCTACCTTCGTCGTTCTCCCGGATCACCGTGGCTTTGCCTCGAACGGACCGAAGAACTGGTCCTCGGCCTTTCTTCCCGCACAGCATCAGGGAACGATCATTCGTCCTGGCACTTCCGATCCGATCACCCACTTGCGACCCTCCGGAAAAACGAACTTCGCGACTAGTATGGCCGATGCCGATGGTCAGGCCGTGCTGGCCCGCCTAAATCGTGAACATGCTCGCGAGCGGCCGGGCGACTCCCGGCTTGAGGCCCGCATCAAGAGCTATGAAATGGCCGCCCGGATGCAGCTCTCCGCTCCCGAAGCACTCGATCTTTCCAAGGAGCCCGCTTTCATCAAAAAGATGTATGGCTTGGCGGAACCCGGCACCCAATGGCCCAAGACGATCAACGCGCCAGAAGAGGCGGACTACTTCGGGCGCAAGTGCCTGACCGCTCGCCGACTCCTCGAACGAGGAGTACGATTCGTGCAAATTTGGAGCGGAAACGACAACGGGTTCCCCCGACGAAATTGGGACAGCCACGAGGATATCGAGCGTGATCACGGACCTCTTGCCAACGGCATGGCGATTGGCACTTCAGCTCTGATCGCCGATCTAAAACAGCGGGGAATGCTCGATGATACCATCATCCTATGGACCACCGAATTCGGACGCATGCCCTCCACCCAGGGAAGCAAAGGCCGCGACCACAATCCCTTTGTCTTTACCAATTGGCTCGCGGGCGGAGGGATCAAGGGCGGCCTGGTCCATGGCGAAAGCGATGAGTGGGGCTACAAGCCACTCGATCGTCGAAATCCCACCGAAGTCTATGACATCCACGCCACGATCATGCACCTCCTCGGTTTGGATCACGAGAAACTGACCTTCCGCAAGGACAGCATTGACCGCCGCCTCACCGATGTGCACGGCCATGTCATCAAGGAATTGCTCGCTTGATGATTGTCGAAGAGCTACTGATCGCTGAGCTTCTTCATGGCCTCTCCCATCGCTTCCCCGATCAAATAGTAAGTCTCGGCGTTGCCATTCCAATGGTAGCCTTGCCGGGATGGGGATTCTTCGGCGGAGCGGAAAAAACCAGCGGTCTGGACGCAGTCGACGTTGCCCTTAAATTCGGGATAGGCCTCCGGTGCCGCCTGGGCCTTACGAAGCAGGAGGCGGCGATCCACTTTTTGGTTCACCCCGCCAAAGCCGCTGTCTGCGATCACAAAGGGGAGATTTTTGATACCGAGTTCCTTGCGCACATCGCGGATGAAGTTGGCGAGGTTCTTCTCGTACTCAAGCGTCGCAGGCATTCCGCATCCATCGTTCCATCCCTGGTGCCAGCCAAAGCCCACCACCTCGTGAGCCCTTCCCTTCAAGTCGGGAAAGTGCTTTCCGAGGTTGCCAAGCACCTCCTTCACATACCCGAGCATCTCCGTGTAATACGGACCAAGCTCCCCGCCCGAACTCGGCGGACGAAAATCTTTCTGCAGGCTCTTGCCACCCCACGCAGTCTTGATGAGGAGAACCGGTTCCCCGATCGCGTCGCCCATGACATGACCGAAGGCATATTCGGGACCGATCGCGCCGGGCCTGGCTCCGAAGCCCGGGGCAAGCTTTCCCTTGCGCCCAAGATACCAGATCAACACATCGTCGCGTTCGATCCACTTGCCCTCCTTATCCTTGAGGTGCTTGTACTTTTCTGAATTCCCGGCGAGATGACTGAGGCTCCCCTTCCCTCCGTTTCGCTTCGGATCGCCCTCGACCTTTCCCGCGCCCTCCATGTTCGACTGTCCGGCCAGGATGAAGACCTTTACAGGCCCTTTCGGGAGAGCTGCGGCGAGACCCGAAGTTCCGATTGCGAAGCCGAGAAGAGTAAGGAGAGTGCGCTTCATGATGAATTCTTTTACGCGTGGCTCAGAGGAAAGCTTCCTCTTTTTTTGAGGAACAGATCTTTGTATTCCACCACCATCCCCTTGTCGTGAAGTTGAAGTCCGATGAATCCCTTCGTCAGTTGTTTACCGTCCAACTTGTCGGCAAACTCGGATGAGAGTTTCCCATTGATGAAGAGCTTAAAGTGATTCCCTCTGGCCACGATTCGGCAGGCATTCCAATCGCCCTGTTTGAGCGCCCGTCCCTATTCCTTCTCGCCCAGCCCGGAAGCGAGCTAGCAGGGCGTGGAATCTCCTCCGCTGACCTGTAGTCCCTCGCTTTGGAATACCTCCTTGATCGCGAACTTGAGTCATCCTTTTTGCGCGAAGAGAAACGCCACCAGTGCCGCAAAGTCATCCAGACTCAGGGCGTTGGCCAGTCCGGGCGGCATCATGGAAATCTCCAGTTCGGTGCGCTTCTTGAGGTTACTCGTCTTCACCCGATAGGCTTTCCCTGCGATATCACGCAGTTCGAGTTCATCGGCACTCTCGGCGGTCACAAACCCGGTGATCGATTTCCCATCCTTGGTCTCGATCAGGACCGTCGCGAAGCCCTGGGAGATCGAGGCATTGGGCTTGAGGATCGACTCGGCAATTTGCTCCGGTGAGAGAATCGCGCCAACCTGCCCCATGAACGGCCCCTTGAGCGCTTGTCCCTTCTCGACGGTATGACAGGCGATACACCCCTGCGCCGTGAAGAGCTTCTTTCCGAGCTCCGGCTTCCCCTTGAGCTTCTTGAGAGAAAGCATGACGTCCTCGATCGAGGTCTTGCCAATCTGGCCCTTCTTCCCCGCAATCTTCGCAAGGTTAACAGTCGGGTCCGCCGGCTTGATTTTAGTCTTCGCCGCGAGGGCTGCATCCATCCCAGTCAATCCGGCGCGATTCTTGGTCACTGATGCCGCAATGATCTGGCGCAAGGCACCATCCGCGCCCTCCCATACCCTGCGAACAAAGATCTCGATTTTGTCGGAGGCCTCCCACTTGGCCAGCTTGTAGTAGGGCCCGCGTGTGTCAGGTCGAGTCCCCCACCACCAGGAGCCGTCATAGGGTGCTTCCTGATGATAGAGACGGATGAGCGTTTGTAGAATTCCGACCCGGGCATTCCCCGCTGCGGAGGATCCGTACTTCGCGATCAAGCCGTCTACCACGTTGACGTCGTGCATCCTCCGCAGAGCCCAGAGCGCGCCCCGGGAGTTGGGCCCACCAACGGCATCGACACAAGCGCTCGCCGCATGGAGATCAACCAGGGCTTTGACTGCAATGTGAGGAACAAGAATCTCCGGATTGGGTGTCGCGTGCGGGCCCTCGCTGGAGGAACCGCCCACCGCAGCACTCTTCGTTTCGGACACGATGAAGCGAACGTTCCCTCCCTTAGAAGTCGAAGCGAGTCCACCAGTCGCCTTGAAGCGGGTGGCCCCCTTCGGCACTTCGTAAACGATTACGGAATCCGCATGAGTTCCGAGGCCATCGGGCGAATCAACTCCACCCGTCGTCTTCAACTTTCCGCCTGCCGCACTCTTGCCAAAGCCAATTTTTCCCCAGCCACTTTTGGCCGATTTCCACTTTAAGGACGAAAGCTTCGTTTCCTTCCCGGCCGCGTTCTCAAAGACCGGAGTAAACCACGCCGCGTGATCATTCCCAGTCCCGTTTCCGCCGTCAGTGACGATGAGGTAGACTTGCTTGAAAGCGCTGATATCCACGTCAATCTTCACGCTCTTTTTACCGCTGATGACCTTGCTTTGGAATGCGAGAGGCTTGGGTAAATCGGCAGGGGCGGCCTCACCTGGAGGCGATGAAATCGTAAGCAAGGCATGGGCCGCTGAACGATCCCCAAGGCGACCAAGGCTCACTGCCGCAGCAACTTGCACACGGGGGCTCGAGTTCTTGAGGCCCGCCACAAATAACTCCTTGGTAACCCCGTCGAGCTGCGTCTTGCGATCGGTCAGGGCACGCATCGCCCACTCCTTCACAAGCGGATCAGCAGTCAGTTTCACCAAGCCTGGATTGGCCTTCTTCCCGGCCATTTGCTTGTAGGTGAAAATTGCCGCGACCCGCGACTCGAGCGAAGCAGCCTGATCCGTCGCGACGGAAATCACACCCTTCACTGCTGGCGGACGGTTCAACAATTCCTGCGATGCCGCCAAGCGCGCCGTGGCACTTTCCGAGCGAAGCAAGGCCACCAGAGCCGGATCTTTAAGTTTCGAAGGATTCGCGAAGGGCTTGTATGTCCATCCTTTGGGGACGTAGCGCTGGACAAAACCCTTGCCGGGGTTTCCGGAATACCCGGCACCATTCCACGCGGCACCGTAAAGACGCCCGGAAGCATCGACATCAATATCACTGATCTGGGACAGCTTGATGAAATTCTCAGGTTCCTGGGTGAAACTCGCACCGTCCGGGGTGAGACGATGAATCACCAATTGACTGCGCCCCCAGTCACACATCAGGGGCACATTGTTGAATTTATCCGGCCACCCGGGTTCCTGCAGGAAGAGTGACCCGGTTCCCGATCCACCACCGACATCGACAAGGGCTGGAATGATTTCGTCCGTGAAACTCTTGAAGAGAACGGGGTAGCCGTATTCGCCGGATTGAATGTGATGAATAAACCGCACATTCCATCCCCCTCCATCATTGGTATTCCCGCGTGTGTAGATGTTCATCAAGGGATCGATCGCAATATCATAGATGTTGCGAAGGCCATGCGTGTATACTTCTAGCTCCGACCCATCGGGGCGGAGGCGCACCACGCCGCCACCAAGCATCGTTAGTTCCGTGCCGTCGGTGCCCTTGGCTCCATGAATTCCAAAATCACCGACCGCGATATAGATCCAGCCATCGATCCCCATGCGAATACCGTTGGTGGTATGGTCCGCACCACGATCCTGATTGTGTTTCGGCGGACTCACATCGGAAATCAGGATCTTACCCTCCCCGTCGGCAACTCCATCCCAATCCTTGTCCTCGAAGACCGAGAGATTCATGGATTCCAGGATGCCGGTGCTTTTCGGGATCACAGTGTGCAGGACATACAGCTTCGTCCCCACGGAGATGAGGCCCCGCGGATTGTCGATCTCGGTGTAGACCGAATGGGTCTCCGGCGTTCCATCTCCATCGGCATCCACCAAACGCACGATCCGGCCCTTCCCGGCCCCCTTCCCGAGGGAACCAAGCAGATCGACTCCCACGAACACTTCGCCAGTCGGCGCGGAGCAGAGACAAGCGGGACACGGAGTGATATCCGGCCCGGAGAATTTGAGTGAGTCGAGTTCTGGCGGCGCTTGTGCGTTCAGAATCAAAGGACTGGCGACACTCATCGCGAAAGCCAGACTAGTCGCTCGGCGACGGGGTAATCGATTGTTGTTCATTGTAAAAATTTGCTGAGGAGGAAGAAAACTTGGCTGATTCCTGGAAATTTCCCAGCTCCAATCCCGCCGCCCGGCGGTGGAGCGATCCCCGGTTCAGGTCAGCTGCACTAGGGAAGTGAATTCTGCTCCAACTTTACTCCAGATTACCGGTTGCCCAGAGCAGTCCTCTGGTCACGAGGCCCAGATAGTTGTCTTCAGACATCGTTTCGTTGTGATGACCGAGGGTCGTGCCGAAGACGCGACCTTTGCCATAGGTATTCACCCACACACAGTCGTGGAACTTCTTGCCGCCGTCGATTGATCCTTTGGCGAGAACCGTTGCGGACGGCCAGGTCTTATCGATGTGATAAAGCTCACCCTTCGGAGTCGTCCACTTTTTCGGAAAGCCTTTCATCACTGCGTGATCCTTGGCCAGGTTCGTCACTTCGATCGGAGCATGTTTTCCGTGCCGCGGGGAAGTCACTCCCAACATCGCCGGCCAGTGCTTGGTCTCGCCGGGAACCTTCCAGTGATAGGAATGCATCGAACAATGGAGGACGACGGCAGCTTTGCCCTCACGGTGCACTTTGGAGAGTGCCTCCACAAAATTCCCGTCGGTCTCGTGGGCGTGACAGAGATTGTAAACGATCACATCATAATCATCGGCCCACCCATCTTCACTGAGTTTCGCCTTGGTCTTGGCGGCATCCCCTATGAAAATATCCCACTCGACGTTTGCACGCTTACTGATCCCTTCCGTCAGAATCGTCTTCTGCTTTTTGTAGTCGTGATAACCACCTCCAGTCACGAGAAGAGCCCTCAGAGGTTTTCCGTCGTTCTTCTGAATTTTCTTCTCCGCAAATCCGGCGCCGCAAATCAGGAGGAATAGGATCAGAACGGCGGGGAACAGGCAGGTAAGCGATCTGGCGAGCATTTGCATAATTATTTCAAACCGGACGAAGTTCTCACTTCTTTCATCCAATGCCACCTCTGACGCTATCGCCAATTCCCACATGCTCACATGCCCAAGATCGGTGGGTAACCTTCGAAGTCACGCTTCCAGGCTCCCCTGCTCCGCAGTCATAATTGCACCCGGGCCAAAGGGGAGGCTCTAAAAAGTCTGCCTTGGCGCGATCAGGGAGCAGGTCAGATTACTGATCTCGGTACGGCTTTTTCTCTTTGTAAAGCTCCAGTCGGAGTTTCATATCACCGACCTTCACCGCGTCCGCCGATGGAGTAAGAAGTTCAATCGCTTTTTCAGCCGTGGCGAGGGCCTCCGCGAAACGCCCTGCTTCCGCGTAGGCGGTAGCAAGGGTATCCAGGCTTAACGGGGAAGTATACTTGCTGAGTTCGCACAGACGTTCTGCAACCGTGACTGCTTCGGCCCCGCTTCTAATTTTTGGATCGGGGTGGGTTGCAAGAATCCACGCCAGATTATTCAAGGCCTTGGGCATGCGAGGTGCCGTCTTGAGCGTCGCACGGTAAGAGGCAACCGCCTTGCCGTAGTCCTTCAACCCCAACCAAGCTGACGCGGTGTTGACGTGGGCCACGGCGTTGCCGGGTTGGGCGCGGGTCACTCGCTCCAGCAAGGGGAGGGCGGCGGCGTACTTTTTCTGTTTGAGATAGACCAAGGCCAATTTGCGGTGCGTCGCAAAATCAGAAGGCATCGATTTTACGACGACACCATAATGCAGCGCAGCCTCGTCAAGATTACCTTGGCGCCACTGAAGTTCGCCGAGCAGAGCACGGATTCGTAAATCTTCGGGGTTGGCCGCCACTCCTTTTTGCAGGGTCTCAGCCGCGCGAGCAAATGCGCTGTTCTCCTTCAACAAGACCGCCGCCGTAAAATACGCATCTCCAACCCGCCAGCGCTCACCGGGCGACAATTCGAGACCGGCGAATTGATCGGCATAGCCCAGGAGATATCGGTAAGCGTGACCGATCATCGACATGTCAATAAACTGCGCCGAAACCGTGCTGGGATTGGCGACTGGCACCGGATCAAACCACTGCCCATCAAAGGGCACAGCCGCCTTGCGAAGCGCCTCTGGTGAAGCCTTCAACAGTTTGACATCCGCCAGCAACTGACCGACTTCCACGGGGCCTCGATAAATGACCGCGACCCGCCCGAGTTCATCGACAAGAACGCTTGTCGGCACCGGCAGCAGTCGCCAGCGGTCGAGCGTCGCACGTTGAAAGGCATCAAGGGTATCCAGCAAGACGCGATCGCCTCTCCCTGTTTCAAATGGAAACCCCATCTTGGTCAGGCGAGGGCGTGAATCCTGATTCTCCTCTGAATTTGAGCTAACCTCATCCACGTTCAAGCCCACTATCCGAAGGCCCGAGGCCTTGATGGCATCCGCCTCTTCAGTCCACTGCGCGAACTCCTGCCAGCACGGCAGACACCAACTCGCCCAAATATTGATCAGCAAGGGCGAGGGTTGGGCACCTGCCATTGAAACCGAGTCACCTCTCCACGTCTGGTAAGTTAGCGCCGGCAGCGGAAGGCGGGAGGGCAAGACAATGCGCGCCGCCTCGCCAGATGCCGGCAGTTCAAGCATCGAAATCGAGTCAACGCGCGGGGTGGCAGGCTTCTTGAAGACCGTCAATTTTCCAGTGGTTTGAGAGACGAGATAATGGCGATCAAGATCAACATCACGCACGACCTGTCTATTACCCCCGGGCCAGTGGATGACCAGTGATTCGATCACCTCGGCAGCGCCCAGTCCGAAATGGAGCCATTTGGAGGATTGCGACAAGAAGCCATTGCCGCCATGGAGTGTTTTGATGAGCGTGGATTTGTCCGGGCCTGTTTTAATGACCACCTCAACCCGCGCGCCGATGCCGTCGATATTGGTGGTCTTGCCGTTTCCAATCAGACGGAGAGCGAGATAATGATTCGTCCCGGTCGTGTTGTTTTTCAGGAAGCGTATGCGTGGTGCCGTCCGATTAGTGATCCAAAAATCGAGGTCTCCATCGAAGTCCCAGTCGAAGGTCGCGACCGCGCGGGCATCATCAAAAAAACCGAATCCACTGGCGGCGGACAGATCGGCAAAACACCTGTTGCCGAGGTTCAGAAAAGCCGAGTTGCGTTCGTGCCCACTGAAGCTGCGATCCTCATGCAAGAAACGGTTTAACGACTTCCAACCTTGCTTGTATTGATCAATGCCGACCTTGGTAGCGGTCAGAGGGGATTGCGACACGACCTGTCGCCAATAGACACTTCACAAGTCCCCTGTGTCGGTCGAAGTGATGAAGCCGTTGGCGACGATAATATCCTCAAGTGAGTCATTGTTGAAGTCAGCGAACACGGAACCCCACGCCCACCGCCCCATGGTCACGCCCGCTTGTTCACTAATATCGGAGAACTGCCCATTCCCGAGATTCTGAAAGAGCGTGTTGCCGCGTGCAAATCGCTGAAAGGCCGCTTTGTCCCCTGCCCCGGCATTGGCGTTAAACTGGTTTTGATAGGTGATTCGGTTGCCTGCGTTAGAAAACATGTTGCTGATGTAGAGATCCATGTGGCCGTCTTGATCGACATCCGACCAGCCCGCGGACATCCCGGCTGCCTTATCTTCGACCGCCGCTGCTGCGGCCACATCGGTGAAAACACCCTCTTGATTGTGATATAAATTATTGCGCCCAAAGTCGTTCGCCACGTAGAGATCAAGGTCGCCATCGTTGTCATAGTCTTCCCACACTGCGGCAAAACTGAAGCGCTGATTGTTCTGATCTAATCCACTGCTCGTGGTCTGATCTTCAAACTTCCAGCTTCCTTGATTCTTCAAAAGAGTGTTCGCCCCACCGTTGTTGGCATCGTGAAAAGGGATTGGCATCGCAAGGGCACCCTGTCGAAGCTCCTCGCCGTCGCCCTGATAGCCGCACAAAAAAAGATCGAGGTCCCCGTCCATATCAAAATCAGCCACCGCCATCGAAAGGATTTGGCCCTGGGATTGATAGACCGCCTTCTCGCTAAAACGCCCGCTGCCATCGTTTTCCATCAAGACGACATGCCAAGCCAACCCCACCACCAAGTCCTGATCACCATCGCTGTCGAGATCCAGTAAGAGGGCACTTGCGCTTGAGTCCAACCAATCGGCACCACTCTCCGGAGTGGCATCACGGAAGCGACCGTCCGGCTGCTGAATCAAGAGCCGGTTCGGCAAGCCCCCTTCAGCACAGAGGTAGACATCCTCCAACGTATCGCCATTCACATCCCCCACCGCAAGGCCGTGATGCCCTGTTACGGCCATCCCAAGATACGCAGGTATTCTCAGTCGCCAATGATCCACCCCGAAGGCATATTGCTTGCGAAACGAATCGAGGTTGCCAACGACCGCCTCAGTCATGTCGGTAAAGAGGGTCTTGCCCTGCTTGATCACCTCTTCGTATTCAACGACCTCAATCGCCGCCAACAGAGGCGGCTCAGTCGCGCTCTTACTCCACGAACAATTCCAGGTGGCGTTGATCTGGGTAATGCCAAGAGCGGAGGCGGAAGGTCCGTCGAGCTGCACCAATACTCGGGTCGTTGCCATGTTGTCAGCGACGTCAACATAACTCACCTTGAATTCGGCGTGGGTAACGGCCTGGAGGTTTGCCTGCGTCAGGAACTCCTTCATCGCAGCGACAAACCCATCCTTGCTCTGATTGGATTTGCCACGGTCTTCACTGGCCGAAGAGGCGGACGGGTCGAATCGGAAAACAAGGATACCGTCGCGATTGAGCACCTCAGCAAGCTGCGGACGAAGCGAGCTGGAGCGAAAATCGGCCGTCACCAAAGCTTCAAGTATTTCGATTGAGCTGTTCGCCAAGGCAACCGAGGCGGTGTCATCGCTCTTCTGAAGTGATTCCGCAAGACGGTCCAGTTGGCTTGCCGCGCTCTCGCTAAAAGCCTCGGTCTGCCAGCCATCTACGGTGGCATCAATTCGGCGATAAGCGTCGGCGAGTGGAGCGACCAACTTACGGTCACCAGCGAGGTCCAATGAAGCCAGGTTTATCGCCTGGGGAGATGGCGACGCTGCCTCGATCTGCGGTTCGTCGCCCTTTCCTGTAAGGTCGTCGTGGCCAAGCTCATCATCACGGCAGCCGACTAAGAACAGGATGCTGACTGAGAACGGAATCAGTTTCCACATGGCCTGAAATCTCTGTTACTATTTGGAAAAAATTTACCTAATTCCTGCATCTTACTATGGCCCAACGCGGCGAAGAAATTTCCACCACATCCAAGTGACGATACGTTCCTTGAACGTATCAGGGGACTCCAATCATCCGGGAGGTTATCGCAGGTGCTCCTTATTAATTTTTTACGACCACAAAGAACTGGTAATCATCCAGCGCAAGACCTTGGTCATTGAAATCGACAGGAAAGACGGTGGTCGAAGCTTCAGCAGCAGCGGGGACCTCATCATTCAATTCGCTCCAGCTTGCGAGAGGTAAAGACAGATCATTGGTGGAAAAGACAGAGTAAGAGCTCCCTTCTTTCGAAGTGAAGGTGAGGTCGACAAGGATATTATCCGCAGTGCGAGTATGCGCGACATCAACGATCTGAAAAAGAGTGGGAGTGCCTCCGGTAAGGCTGCCGATGCTGGCTCCAGTGCCGTCATTCCAGATTGAGGTCACCTCGTCCGGAGTAAGAGCGCGATCCCAGATCGCGACATCATCGATCATCCCGTCCCATCCCCTTCCGGCTGCTTGGGAATTGCCCCCGATCTGCATACTAAGACCGTTGCCGTTCCCCAAGACCCATTCCGGCTGAGCTGCCGCTTCGACCCCGTCAATGTACATCGTAATGTCTCCACCAGATTCGTGCGTTACCGCCACATGATGCCACGACCCATCTTGCTGATCGATATTTGAAGCAACGTTCGCAGGGCCGCCTACACTATACTTGAAGTTGGTGTCCGAGCTACTATGCCGGGCAATGCGCCAGTTCCCACCTTCAGATTGGCTGGCCAGAGCTTGCCAGTTGGTGTAAAGAGACTCGGTCGTATACCAAGCGGAAATGGACATACTTCCGCCCTCGAAAGCGAACTCGGCCGGATCACCAACGTTGATCGCAGCCTGGTTACCAACGCTGTTCTCCAAATCAACAGCGTCACCGAATTTTCCAGTAACGAAGGTGGCACTACCCGTGCCCGTCAATGCGAGAACTCCATCGTTGGAGTCGTCCAGCGCGGCGGCGTAGTCGCCATCGAAGGCCCAGTGTTCGACAAGACCATCGATAAGTTCAGCATTTGAGAACGGGGCGCTGAGACACGAAATTCCGGCAGCAAGAAGGATAGTTAAGGTAGAATTGGTTTTCATGAATTGGAGCACTATGGCAACGGGCAAGGTGCTGCACTCAATTTTTCTTGCAAGGAATTACATGTCGCAATTTCCTCTACGAGAACTGGAAGGAAATGCCGAGCAAGGAGATCCATTTCACGATTTCTCCGTATCTCGATCACCGACATGTGAAGGAGTCTCTTTTTGCCGGACCGCATTTTTTCGATATCCAATTCCCCGGCAGGCTCAAAATCGGGATAACTCCGGATGTAAACCTTTCGATCGGGGCTTCCAAAAAGGATGAGCCGCCAGGCAAGTTCGCACCTCATGCTTTGCCTAGTGAGCTAGCGCCTAACTTTATTGGCCTACTGGGATCTCGTTGACGGTATAGTAGGCCTTGGTGTGGAGGAGAGGCTTTTTCCCAGCGCTCATCATCGGAGCGAGATCGAAGTCATGGATATGACTTTCTTGAATGCCCTCGATGAAGAGACGGACGCTGAGTCTATCGTCCGAAACGACGGCTCGTTTGACGATGGGCTCGGTATGGTCGACTTCCGGGCTTCCGTAGCCGGCGCCGAAGTTATGAGTGTAAGTGGTGAGAGTGTAGGTCTCCGGCTTGGCGGCGACGGAGGGATCGACGGGGAGGGTGAAGTTGAGGAGGAAACCATCGGGACGGATCTTGATCTCACGGATCTCAAAGGGAGTCTTGCCGGTCCAGTCGAGGCGCTGGATGGCGAAAGGCTTTTCTCCACGGACAGGCCATTGTCGACTAGTGGTAAATCCTCCGGCGATCAGTTGGCCTTTGGGAGTGAATTGGACATTCATGATTCCAGTGTCGAGGCCTTCGCGGAAGGGATAGCAGGCTCCCTGCCACACGCCGTTAATCTCTTCCGTGGTGGCGCGCATGATGAGGCTGAGAGTGTAGTCACCAAAGAAGAGTTGGTTCTCGAAGGGACCAAATTTCCCTTTGGTTTGGTCGAGCTGAAATCCTGAGATCGAGCGGCCCATTTTGATGTAGGGGAAGAGAATGGCGGGCGGCACCAGTTCCTTAACGCGCTTCTTTTCGATCTGCATGCGCGAATTGGACTTGGGCTCCACGGCGGGGGCATCGAGGCCCTCGACGAAGGGATACCAGTTGTAGCTGGCGGGGTGTCCGAGGAAGTGATCTTGCTTGAGGTGCTTGAGGGAACACGAGCCGTTCCAGGGGCCCTGACTTTCGATGGTAAACATCACACCTTCGGCATTCGCGGCGACCCCTCCGGGGCTGCGGAGACCCGAGCAGACGGGGATCATCTTGCCATCAGGGGTGACTTTAACAGCCCAGCCACGGAAGAGATTGTGTGACTTGTAAGAACCGCTGAGGCCCAAGGCGACCCAGATATTGCCATCGCGATCGTGCTTGGATCCGAAGGCGAATTCGTGTCCCTCGGCGTAGCCCCAGTTGTTGGTGAGGGCATGGAACTGGTCGGCAGAGCCATCGCCATCGGTGTCCTTGATGCGGGTGACTTCACCGAATTGTATGGCGGTGAGAGTGCCATCTTTCCACGAAAGGCCGAAAATTTCATCCTGCCCGCTTGCGAAGAGTTCGTAGGTGGGATTGGGAGGAGTTTCGAAAGCCCCGGTGATCACGTAGACATCGCCCCGCCGGGTTCCGACGGCCAGTTTTTGATCGGGAAGAATTTCAAAACTGCCGGGGTGCATGGGCACCTCGGGAGGAATGGGGATGTCGATCAGCGGGTAGTATTTCGCCTCCGCTTCGGCTGTACCCCACATTGCGCCGAGGTCTTCGGCAAGGGAAAGTGCAGGCAGGCCGAGCACGCCCAAGGTCAGAGATTTGAGGATCATATTTACCATCGGTATTCCAGGTGAAGCGTTGTCTTTCCGGCGGGCAGGGTGATTGGGATCAGAAGTTCCTGTGGGTCGCCGTGGCGAATTTCACCGCCGCTTGCGCCGGAGAGGTGGAGCTTGAGAGAGTCGATTTGCCAGCCGTTTTGGGCGGAGGTGATCTTCTTACCGGAAGCGACGCGGAAGTAGAATTTCTCCTGCGGGGCGGTGGTGTTGAAAGTCATAGTCCGCTTGAAGTAGGCCTTGCCCTTTTCATCGAGAGCATCCTCGAAGTAGTCTTCAACCGAGATATCGCCGTAGTGGTAGAGGAAAGTCGGGCGCTTCTCTTTATTGAGACGATAGCCGCGATACTGATATCCGTGATCGTGAGGGAAGGTATAGTTGGTCTTTCCTTTGTATGGCCAGGGGCCGTCCATGTCGGTGAGACGGTGGAAAGGAATGCCTTCGGGGAAAGTGATGCGATTGTCACCACGTAGTTGGAAGCTGCCGTGATTGACGCTGGCAAATTCGCCTTTCCAAAGGTGGCGGAGATTCATCTCACGGGAGTCGAAGACGAGGCTGATGCGTTCGGGATACCCAACGCCGATGCCCCGGTAACTGGCGGGTCCGCGACCGCGACACATCACGGTTTCATCGGCGACGCGAAGTTCGCGGGATTGGCGGGAGAGGCCCTTGGGACTTTTCGCCCGTTGACCGTCAGAGAGATAGGCCCAAAGAGCTTCGATTTGTTGCTCGGTGTCGCCGTTGAGAACTTCCTTTCGGATGGCCTGACCGCCGGGCCAGTAGCTGGGCATGATGACGGTGGGGTGGAAGCGGGATGGTTGGCGCATGTAGAGGTGGAACCAATTCTTTTGCAGTCGTTTGGTGGTGTGAATGATGTCGAGGGCTCCTGCTCCACCGGATTTTTGGCCGTTGAAATCGTGGCACGCGATACAGCTGAGGCCACCCGCTCCGATCATTTGGTAGCCGGCATTTTTGGACTCACGAATATTGACGACTTTGGGAAGGGTCGCTTCCTCCAGAGAATCGACCTTGCCGAATCCCTCGACGAGATGGCCCACGTTGGCTTCGCCAAAGAGGGGCATGCGGGTGTTGAGGTATTCACGCTGGCGGCCTCCGTGGAGGAGGATTTCCTTGAGCCAGGATTTGGTGAGCTTGGCGCCAACGTGGGTGAGCGGTGGTGGAAGGCGACCCTGATCACCGAGAGTTTCCGAGGTCCCGGTGAAGTAGGGATTCCGCTCGGGAGAAATTCCGCCGAGGCCTTCGCGGTCGTGACAAGCGACGCAATTAAAGGTGGTGAGGGTTTTGTTGACTAATTGGAGATCGGTGAAGAGTGCGGCTTCTGCCTTGGGTAAGGCTTGGGCGATAAGCTTCTTTTGTTTCGGGGTGAGATCGAAGCGAGGAGTGGTCGGACTGGCGGAAAGGCATCCGTGGTCCTTCTTGAGCGCGGAGAGTGCAGGGTAATTTTTCGGAGTGGACTTGATGTCGTCGTGGCATTTGGCGCAGCCAAATTTTCCGAAGTGCACTTTTCCTTTTGCCACGGAATCTGGATTAACCTTGAGAGGGTTCACCACGGGAATGGGGTGGTCCAAAGTTGCGAGGAGGGAGGAGGGAATATTTTGACGTTTGAAACCGGGGCCTTCCAGTTCGAACTTAAGGAACGCGTTCCTTCCGGTCTGGAAGTAGGTGAACTCGATGGGATTCCATCCCTGTTTGAGATTGGCAGTGCCCGTGAGTTTTTTGACTCCGCGACGATCACTGGGAGCTTCGTTGAGGATTTCCTTCCCGTTGAGGAGGAGTGAACCGCCGTTCATTTCGAGGTGAAACGTATAGGCGCCAGGGGTGTTGATATTGAGGAATCCGTTGAAGCGGATGGCGGTGTGTTGAGGGACTTTGCCATTTCCGCCTTGGAAGTCTTTGAGTGAGAAATCGTGGGTTTGTCCGGCCTTCTCCGCTTTGACGTCGCCCTTCAGTCCTTCCCAAACTTTTCCACGCCAAGTGGTGTAAGCGAGGTTTCCGGGAATGCGGGTGTCTTTCAAGAGATAGTGCGTGATGCTGTCGAGATCCTGACCGGGAATGCGGAGGTCCGGCATACGACCGGACGGGCGAACGGAATGAGGACGCTGGAGGAATGCGCGGAGGCTTTTGTGCGCGTATTTTTCGGAGAGGTTTCCAAGAGGGACAGAGGTCTTGCGGAGGAGTTCCTTGCCATCGGGATCGCGCGGCGAGTGGCAGGCCACGCAGCCGACGGAATGAAAGAGTTCGTTTCCTTTGCCAGCGGCGACGGAATCGGGAGCTTCTTGCTTGAACTCGTGGCCCTTGTTGAGAGAGACGAGGTAGTGGGTGATCTCGGTCGCGATAGTTTCCTTTTCTTGCGGGCTCAAGGAATCCGGGAGACCAGGCATGGTGGTGCCGGGTTTGACCGTGTGCGGGGAGGCGATAAAGTCCTTGAGATAGTCGGGATTCACGCGAGCTCCGACAGAGGCTAGGAGCGGTGATTTTCGAGAGGCGGCGGTGAAGGATTCGTCGGCTTGGTGACAAGCCACGCAGTTAAGTTCTTCAATGAGAACCCGACCTTTCAATTCGGGTGCCAGTTGGTTCGATTCAACGCTGGGAAGAATGACCTGTGCGTGACTCAGGGAGAGAGCCGACAGAAAGATAAAGAAGGAGGATCTCATGAATAGAGCGGAATCAGCATGCCGATTGTCAAAGCATGCGACAAGGAGGCATTTAGCTCCGGAAACGGTATGTGTTGCCTCACAAGAGAGGACAACCCTGCGGATTGATCGTTGAGTATGATTAAGGGGAAAAGGTTCCGAGCTTGGTGAAAACGAGGCTGACAAAGGGCAAACCTACGTCATGAGAGGGTAGCTTCTCTTCGTTTCCCTCGGCTAAATCCAATTTTCCAGCCTCCTTTTTCTCCGAAAGCCTCGATTGTTTGACGCTTGGGTTTATTAAGGAGATTCGAGTGCGAAAGCTTTGTGGTTTTGGCGTGATCCACCCATGTGACGATGGATTTCCCTCAAGATCACCCCAGAAAACTTCGATGTCATCGGCGGCTGGCGCAAGCACTACCGCACCCTCGATTCAGAACGCCGCTAGACCAAAGACCAACCCGACTACGCCAGGCCCAATCGGGCCTTCAATGCTCAGAGTTTGATGTTGAAATTCCCTCTCCCAGCTCCACAAAATCGTCCGCAACTTCCTCGAGAAAATCGTCGTATACTCCACCGGAGTCACCATCGAGTTCGCCAATCGCGAGGATATTCAATGTTAGCCCGGATTGCCAGTTTGAAGAAAAAACCACAATAAATACGTCCGGCTCGGCACTGTCCCCCCTTTCACCCGTTTCCCTCCTTGCCCTCCCAGAACTAATCCTTCAAGCTCACGGCCAACTCTTTTTAGAACCATGCTCAACAAACGTCGCCACTTTCTTAAGTCCACCCTCGCCGCTGGCGTCGCTCCCTTCATCTCGGGAGGAATCGCCGGTGCTCAAATCATCGGAGCCAACAACCGCCTCCGTCTCGCCGTCGCCGGCCTCAACGGCCGCGGGAAGAGCCACATCGACGGCTTCCTCGGACAGAAAGGAGTGGAAATCGCCTACCTGATTGATCCCGACAAAAAGGTCCTCGCCCAGCGGATGAAAGACCTGCGTAAGAAGGTCGAAGCCAAAGGCATGCCCTTCACCACGAAAGGAATCTCCGACGTCCGCGAAGCTCTTGGTGACAAAAACCTCGATGCCCTCTCCATCGCCACTCCTAACCATTGGCACTCCCTCATGACCATTTGGGCCGCTCAGGCCGGAAAGCACGTATACGTAGAAAAGCCCATGAGCCACGACGTGGCAGAAGGACGAATCTGCGTTGAAGCCCAACAAAAATACGGCGTCGTGATCCAACACGGCACCCAGCGTCGCTCCGATGCTAATATCGCCGGTCTCAGCGAAGCGATTCGTGCAGGCAAATTCGGTCGCCTCAAGATCTCCTACGGCTACTGCTGCAAACCCCGCGGCGGCATTGGCTTCGACAAAGTCGCCACTCCTCCGGAAAACCTCGATTGGAATCTCTGGCGCGGTCCCGCCCAGATCGATGACTATCACGCCAATTACGCCCACTACGACTGGCACTGGTTCTGGAAAACCGGCAATGGCGACATGAACAACCAAGGTACTCATCAACTCGACGTCGCCGCCTGGGCCCTCGATGAAGATCAAACCAACCCCACTCGGGTCATGTCACTCGGAGGCCGCTTCCAGTGGGACGACCAAGGCGAAACCCCCAACACCATGATGGGCATGGCCGAATATCCCAACGGACAATGGGCTTTCTTTAACGTTCGCAACGTGAACCACAAAGGCTACGAACGTCAGGTCGAAAACGAATACTACTTCGAAGACGGTGGCCGTATTGTCCGTAATCAATACTTCGCCCCCGGCTCCGAAAAAGGAGAACCCGTCAAGGTCCCCGCCGGCCATGTCACCCCCGGCGGCAACTGGGGCAGCTTCATTACGGCCTGCCGCGAAAGCAAACCCGAGATGGCCAACGGCAACGTTCACGAGGCCCACCACGGCTGTGTCCTCGGCCACCTCATGAACAACTCATACCGCCTTGGTGAAAAAGTGCCCTTCAACTCCAAGGCCGGGCGCTTCGGCGACAACGCCGCTGCCGCCGAACACTTCGGCCGCCTCCACGGCATCATGGCCGATGGCGTCGGCGTCCCGAAAGACGGCTCCAACTACGACGTTGGACCATGGCTCACCTTCGACCCCAAGACTGAAAAGCACAGCGGCGACCACGCCGCTGCCGCCAATGCCCTCCTCAAAGATCCCAATCGGAAAGGCTTCGAAATCCCCGCCCCTGGAAAAGTCTAGAGTCAAGAACTGCCACTTTGTTGATTGGACCTCTTAAAATCTCCACGTCCATCCCACCTTCGCAACCGCCTCTCTCCCCGCGCTTTCATAACGTCTCTCTGGGCCTATCTTCGCCAAACTCTGATTCACCACGAAGTAGACATCACTCCCCGGCTTCACCGCCCATCTCAGCCGCCCGTTAATACCGATCTCCTCCGAGACATTGTCGTATTGCAAGTCACCCGTCAGGAGCAGACTAGTCGTCGGCGTCCACTGCACCGAACTATTCACAACGAAGGTATCAAAATCGCCCCCCGGGAGTTGATGCCGGGCATTGGCCGCCGTAATCCGGGCTGCCCAAACTGGATTCGGCTTCCAAAATAAACTCAAATCAACTCCCTGTCTCTGCCCTCCCAGGTATTCTCCGGCGCTGACATTGACTTCACCTCCCCACTCCCAGGACGACGGCGTCCTGACCTCACCGAATACCCGAGTGTAGCGAAAGTCACCCACCGGAACGATCACGCCATCAAATATCTCGAAATCATCCAGGAAGCGCTCTCGCTCATATGAAATTCCGACGTTAATTTCGCCGCCTCTTCGACGCTCGAAGGTGACATCGAATTCATACTCTTCCGAAAGAATCTCCCAGTCCAAATCCGCATCAAATCCCGCCGAAAAGTCGAAATCAATTTCGTTCCACGAACTCCCTTGTAGCTCCAACTCATGCGATAAAAACGAAGTAACTTCATAAATCCCCGGTCGCCTCACAAACCCCATCGCCGGATCCAAATCCTCCCCCACCCGCTGGAGCCCCACCCGCATATAGAGCGGATTGTTCGGATACACCGCCGTCAATCCCCAGCCGTAATCTTCCACCCCCTCATTCGCCGTCTTCATCAACCAACCAATCAACTCCCCCGTCTTCGCCTCTGACCCCCTAAAACTGCTATCCTTAAGATAAAAATCCAATCCATAGGTCCGCGCCGATTCATTCCCCCTCGGATCACCATCCGTCATAATTGCCCCCACCTGAGATTCCCCAAACAAGTCATACGTTACCCGCCCCGTAAATAACTCATCCGCCTCAAGCGTCCCCTTTCCATCCAAATTGACCCCCATTGCCCCGATATTCCACTTCCCCACTTTCCCCGTCAACTTCCCTCCCATCTCGATCGGCACCCGCTCCCCGTCTGCCGACAAGCCAATCGTGCGCGAATGAAATGGCAAGGGACTCCGTCGAATCCCGCCAAAACGAAAATACCGTGCGTCCTCCAGAAAAAAGGCCCGCTTCTCCGGGAAAAAAAGTGGAAAGCGCGTCGTGTTCACCACCCGTGCGTCCACTTCCGCATTCGCAAAGTCCGTCTGCCACGTCCACGTCGCTGTTAAGGATGGCGTGATTCGATAGAACAAATCCATCGACGGCTCGATTTCAGTGGTCTCCGATCCGTCCGCCTCTTGTCGCCAACGTGCTACCGCCGTTGGTCGCACATCCAAGCCCAAACCCGTCTTCAAATCTCTCATTCCCGTGATGCGCCCCGCTCCCTCGAGGGAATAAAGCGATTTCTTTCGCGTCGCCGAAGCCCAACGTAATTTTTCCTCCTTCCTCCGAATCACCCGCTCGACATTGAACCCCCAACTCTCCTGTTCCGGCTCGAACGAGATACTTCGAAAAGGAATCTCCACTTCTGCAACCCAACCCTCCTTTGTCACTAAGGTCTTAGCATTCCAAATACAATCCCATTCCATTTCCGGACGATTTCCCGCGCGCACTATCCCATCACCCAGCCCTCCACCTGCCGCGATCCCAAAAAAATAGCCCTCCGTGCCCCGCGCAAAGGGATCAATCACAATTCTCAAACGATCATCACCCGACCCGGTTGAATCCCTCCGCCGGTCCCGCGCCAACACCCCCGCGGGCGTCCGATCAAAACAAATCACCCCAAGATAAAGCGCCTCATCCGTCATCATCACCCTTACTTCCGTCCGCTCCGTCGGCGTCTCCCCCTCCCGTGGCTCTACCTGACCAAAATCCGTGATCCTCGTTGCCCGTTCCCACTCAGCATCGTCCAAAACTCCATCAATTACCGGTTTCTCCTCAATCCGAAGAGGTGTCACCGAAGGCCTCGTATTCCCCACACCAACCAGCGCCCAGAAGAACATCATAATGATCTTCCCGCTCTTCCGTCGCCTCGCGGCTTTATTCGTCAATAAACTCATTCAACAATTCCCTCTCATGCGCCCTTCACTCGAAAAACAAACCAAATTGATGCCAGCCCAGCAATGTCAGATTAGATCAACTTTCTCTTAAATCTTCCCCCCAGCGTAGGTAAACCCGGCTTCGCCCTTGAGAACTTCAATATCATCGGCTGCAAGCGCGAAGATCTTCAGTTTCAGCCCGGGTCCCCAATTTGAAGAGAAGCTCTCAAATACGCCAAGGGCCAACCGGTGTTGAGATTTGTTTTTTATGACGGCGGTTTGGGAGCCAAAAAAAAATAATCTTTTTGAATCCAGAACCAGCGATCTAACGAAGACCTTTCTGTAAGCCCTAATGGGCCACCAAAAAACCAAACTAAACCAAAGAAATAATACCATGAAAGCACTTGCTACCTCCCTCCTCTTCGGACTCTTCGCCCTCGTTTCGCCTGCCTCGGCAGATCATCACAAAGAAGGCAAAAAAGCCAAGATGGATATCGTCGATACCGCCGTCGCCGCCGGTTCATTTAAGACTCTTGCTGCTGCTCTCGGAGCTGCTGATCTTGTCCAGACCATGAAGGGCAAAGGACCTTTCACCGTCTTCGCTCCCACCGATGCGGCATTCGCCAAGCTTCCCAAGGGTACGGTCGAGACTCTCCTCAAGCCTGAGAACAAGGCCAAGCTGGTCGCGATCCTGACCTACCACGTCGTTTCCGGCAAGGTAATGGCCAAAACTGCCGTCACTCTTAAGAAGGCTACCGCCCTAAACAAGAAGGACATCGCACTTGCCGTGAAGGATGGTGCACTTACTTTGAACGGCTCTGCCAAAGTTGTTAAAGCGGACATCAAATGCTCCAACGGTGTGATCCACGTGATCGACTCCGTGATCCTTCCTCCTTCCAAGTAATCAGGTTAGTAACTTCGCCATTCTGGGTTCTAGAGGTAGAATCCAGGATGGACACTTTTCCATTCGCGTCATAGGTTCACGCTTTTAGTGACAGACAGATCGCAAGAAGCCTTAGCCAATATGATCCTCCTTAGGGTGGCTCAAGGTGATGAACGTGCCATGGAACAGTGCATCACCAAATTCGGGCCTCTCGTTTGGTCCATTGCCAAGCGCCATGTGCAAGACCACTCAGCATTGGAAGATATCGTCCAAGAAACATTTACTGATCTATGGAAGTCCGCCAAACGCTACAACCCCGCCATTGCGACCGAATCTACTTTCGTAGGACTACTGGCAAGACGACGCGCCATCGACTTCGCCCGTAAAGAAAACCGTAGACCTCAATTTGAACCTCTACCCGATGCTGACTCCCTTCCTCATGCCTCAATTGAATCCTCGGCCGCCCTACGTTGTGAAAGCAAAGATGTCCGCGCCGCACTCAAGGAGCTGCCCAAAGAGACTCAACAAATTTTCTTCCTCCACTTCGATGAAGGAATGACCCATCCGGAGATCGTTGAAAAAACCGGCCTTCCGTTAGGCACCGTGAAGACACGGCTAAGGCGCGGTTTGATTGACCTTAGAAATAAATTTCGCCGGCTCGATAGCGGCCAATCCCCCTCCAACCCATGAAAAGCCAAGATACCTCAGACCGATTCGAAGAGCTCGAAGCTGGACGTATCCTCGGTGACCTTATTCCCAGTGAGGTTCAGGATTGGAAAATACTTTCCGCAAACCCTGGTAACCAAGCCGACCTCTCGCTTGAATTGGTCGCGGCTGCTTTAGACGCTGAGTTTCTTGCAAATGAGGATACGGTCCTTCCCGAAGAATTACTCAAGAAGCTCCACAACGGGATATCGGAATTTGTCAATGCCGAGCCAGAAAATGCAGTCATTGTCCGGCCGGCAAGGTGGCAAGGACTTCTTGCCTCGTCAAAAGCCGCCTGGTCAATAGCCGCACTCTTCGCCATTCTTTTTATCGCCAAGTCCTTTGTTGAAAAGACTTCCGTCGATCCAGAAAGCCTGATGGCGACAGCTCCTGAAAAAGCCTCTTCGAGCGAAGCTCGTAAAACCTTGATCTCCAAAGCGGGCGATTTGATTCAATCCGAGTTCGGCGGCACGGAAAATTACAATCAAATGTCCGGAACGGTAGTTTGGAGTGATGCGCTTCAGGAAGGCTACATGAGCCTCACAAACCTCCCTGCCAATGATCCTGGCGCCAAGCAATATCAGCTTTGGATCGTCGATCCTGGCCGCGATGAAAAGCCTGTAGACGGCGGCGTTTTTGATATCTCTGCCAACGACGGCACCGCGATCATCCCGATCCGCAATCCACTCATGGTGACCAATCCCCAAGCTTTTGTGATCACCCTGGAACAATCCGGAGGGGTCGTGGTTTCCAAGCAGGAGATCGTGGTTGCTCTCGCCAAGACTTCCTGAAGGTTGGACACTCGTTTTAGCCAGCTTTTCTTAAGGAACGGTCTCTTCTCGTCCGCGCTCGCCAAAGGCACCCGCACAGGCCGCATCCTCCTACTCTTCATTGCCGGGTCAAAATCTGGGTGAAAAGTAAGGTTTTCTGAATCCAGTTTTATGGTTCGAGCGAATACTTAGGTGAAAGAATAATTAACTAAGATTCATGAATCCATTTTTCATCAATAATTACCGTCTACCAGGGATCCAAAGTTTTATCAAACGGAACCCGATGTTTTGTCAAGTGAAGCCGAAAAGAGCGGAATCATCATCTAAAGTCATCGCCTTGGCGAACGAGGCATTTCAGATTGGGCGCTTGCGACCCGGAGACCGATTCCCGAGCCCGGACGAGATTTCAAAACTCACCGGGGCATCAGTTATCGAAAGTCTCGACGCTGTGACGAGCCTCCTCAAGGCAGGATTGATTCGGCAACTCCCCTCCGGACAACTTTCGATTTCTCGTCAACAGGTTTGCTGAGTAGACGATCCCCCGTCGCTCTAATTACTGATTCGACGAAGCGTTTACCAAGGTTCCAACTGTCTCCGACGGGTTATGCCAAGATTGTCTTTCAAGACAGCGGTGTGTGGATGCTAAAACGCTGTTGTCGGCATGGCGTGGAGAACCTCTTGCTGGACGATGACATCGTTTACTACAGACGGAGCGGGGTGGTTTCTCTGAAAATCCCCGGGCAGGTCAATCAATACAGTGCGCCCGCATCAAGAAACAGCTCACCTTACTCGAAGGAATAGAGGATGCGGAAGCCCTCTTTTCGGACGACATTTCTTGGCGAAAAGGTGCCCCGGACATTCTTGCCGATATCCGGAAGGTCTATGATTCCGGCGGCCTTGGATACGTCACCATCGCGGCAAGAACTCCTGCCCGGACACAATCACACAGTAGAGAGCCATCATGGGAACGGAACCAATCTGACGGCTATCCCTTGGGTTAAACCAATCGTCCGCACTTATTCATCCGCAAAAAGAGAACTCATCAAATGCCTTTGAGTACTCCGGACGAATCTCCGATCCGATCCACTGGTGCTCCGGATTCCCTCAACATCCGCATGTAGAGGTTGTTAAGGGGAGTTTTCTCCGGAAGTTCGAGGTGGCGTCCGGTCAGGAATTTGCCGCCCGCATTTCCTGCCACGATGATCGGAAGGTCATCATGACTGTGGCGATCGGCATCGGAAAGTCCGCTCCCCCAGACGATCATGGAATTGTGAAGGAGAGTGTTACCATCGACATCTTCGGTGGCCTTCATTTTTTCAAGGAAATAGGAAAGTTGCCTGACGTAAAAGGCATCGATTTTTGCGATCTTATCCATCTTATCCTGCGCCCGTCTATGATGAGAAAGACCGTGATGTCCTTCATTGACCCCCAGACCGGAGAAGCTCCGATTACTGCCATCGTGGGCCAGGAGGAATGAAGAAATCCGGGTCTGGTCCGTTTTGAAGGCCAAGAGCAGCATATCGAAAAGAAGACGGATGTGATCCTGATATTCGCGCGGCACGCCCTCTTCCGGTGCGGCAACACCCGGTTCGGGAGGTGGACCGAAACTCTCGGCCTTCTCGATGCGCCTCTCGATCTCGCGAATACCCGTGATGTATTCATCGAGTTTTTGTCGGTCGTTTCTCCCAAGCTGATTGTTCATCGCACGGGCATCGTCCATGACAACATCCAGAATCGAGCGCTTCTCGGCCCGACGCTTTACAAGGCCATCCTTACGTTCATTGTTGGAACCTCCTCCAAACAAGCGTTCGAAGACCAAACGAGGATTCGACTCCGGTGTCATCGGCTGGGTGGCGGAGCGCCATGACATGTTGTACTGATACGCGCACGAGTATCCGGAATCACAATTCCCAGACTTGCGGACGGCATCACAGGACAACTCCAGTGAGGGCAAACGTGTCTCAGAGCCAAAATGGCTCGCTGCCATCTGGTCGGCTGAAATCCCCAAGCGGATATCCGAACCTGCAGTCTTTTTGGGACGCGCTCCCGTCAGGAAAGTTGCTCCGCTTCGTGCGTGGTCTCCCGCTCCATCTGAACCCGCCCAACCGTTGGCCTGCTCCAGACCTTTAATAATTTGTAGGTCATTCTTGAACGCATTCAACGATTTCATCGACTCGTTAAATTTAAAATCCGAGCCACTTCCTTCAGGACGCCACTTGTCCATGATCACCCCATTAGGCACGTAGAGATAGGCCATTCGCAGGGGCGCTCCCGTAGCCGTCACTCCTCGTGCCGCAGCCGCCCCTTTCACTTCAGTTCCGAGGGAGCGAAAGGAGGGCAAGGCTACACTTGCTCCGAATCCACGGAGAAAATTACGGCGTCCAAAATTGATGGTTGGTTGATTCATTGGTTTGGCTTATGGAAAAATTTCTGATGTCTAGAGTGAATGATCGGTCGGTACTAATCCAGCTCAGAAAGAGCTTCCGTCTCCGCGTCGTTTTTGGAAAGGGACACTTCCGGTGATCGCGTAGATGAGATCCTTCATCCCCCCACCTTCTTTCACCAGCTGTGCCATAATGGCATCGACCGTGGGAGCATCGTAATATTCCACGCCACGACCGATCGCGTAGGTCAACATCTTCTCGGTCAGGCAGCGGTAAAAATCCTGTTTTCGAGAGGTTGCCAGGATCGTCTTGAGCTCCATGACATTTGTGAATTTCTCTCCTGTGACTAGTTTTCCCGCACTATCGATTACTACCCCCTCTTCTTCATCGCGCCATTGGCCGAGGGCATTGAAGTTTTCCAGGGCCAAACCAATGGGATCCATGCGCTCATGGCATGAGGCGCAAAGGGCCTTCTTCCGATGCACCTCCATGAGCTCCCGCATCGTGGCACCCTTCTTCAACTTCTCCTCGGTCTCCTCCAGCTCCGGCACATTGGGCGGGGCCGGGGGGGCTGGTGTGCCCAGAATATTATCGAGAACAAAGAGGCCGCGCTTCACCGGAGAAGTGCGCGTCGATTGGGAAGTGATAATGAGGAATGTTCCCTGACCCAGCAGTCCACCACGTCCCCGCGCGCTCTCGTCAAACTCCACTTTCCGGAATTCGCTCCCTCGCACTCCAGAGACTCCGTAGAACTTGGCAAGGCTCTCATTGAGGAAGGAATAGTTGGCATTGAGGAGTTCTAGGATAGGGCGGTTTTTCAGAAGAACATGCTGAAAGAACTCCTCCGTTTCGATTTTCATGTCCCGCCGAGTCCCGAGGTTGAAAACTCGTTGAGCCTTTCCTCGATCCCTTTCCCGGAGGATGCGGCGCACATCAATGCTCAGCCCTGACAGGTCGCGCGCCTGGAGCCACTGACCCACAAAGTTTTCGACCATCCGGTCCGCCTTTTCATCACCCAGCATCCGATCAACTTGGCTGCGCAAGTTCTCTCGAAGCGTTCCTTTCGCCGCCAGATCCAGCAACCCTTTGTCGGGGGCCGAGCTCCAAAGGAAGTAGGAAAGCCGCGAGGCCAGGGCATACTCGTCGATCGGGACAACCTTGCCCGGATTATCGGGCTCGGCCTGGACCTCACTTCGGAAAAGGAAACTTGGTGAGGTCAGCGTCGCAGTGACCGCCAGCCGAACACCATCGGCGAACTTCGCTCCTTCTTCCCGAGATTTCGCGAGGGCCAATGCCGTGAGCTGATCGCCCATTCTCTTCCGAAGAGGACGCCGAAAGGCCCGCAGTCCGAAGCTCTCCACGATCTCCCGCATGTAGACTGCTTGCGCTTCCCTCCCGGCAGGGGGCAGACCATTGACGAAAATCCTTTGATAACTCTCTGGATAGAGGTCCCAGCTGTCTTCCACCCCGAGACGATTCAGTCGGAATTTGCTAACCCGCACACCGGCCGTCCCCTCTCCTTCTCCCTTTTCACCCGGAACGATGGAGAACTCAAACTCGTGCTCTCCTTTCGTGAGTTCGAGATTCACGACAAACCGATCGCGATTCGGTTTATCGGAATCGATCTCGATTTCACGAAGCTGTTTTCCGTCGACGAAGATCCGCCACTTCGCGGTCTGTCCCTTCGGACGTCCCTTTTCGCTTTCGAGAGAATAGGAAACCTCAAGAGCATACTGTCCACCTGCATCCAAACGGCGTTTGGCTCCAACCGTTTGCGCAATATCAGCTTCCATGAAGCGAGCCGTCTGGCTGCCGCCACGGTCTTTAAAGCTCCCAGCATCAATCTCGACGGGCTTCGGTTCACCAGCGTCCAAAGGCAGAGCCATCAAGGCGATCTCTCCTGCCGCATTGAGATACTTCTCCATCAGAAGCGGTGAAATTGTGAGCACATCCCCAATGGTATCAAAGCCGAATCCGGTATCATCCGGGGGGAAATTGTCATTCGCGTTGAAGCGCACCCCGACAACATCCCCGATGGTATTTTGATACTCCTCACGATTCATCCGTCGGATCGTCACCCGTCCGGGATCTGGATTTTCGGGATCCAAACCGAAGATTCGCTTTTCGATCCATGAAACCAATTCATGCCTCTCATCGGAAGTCGGTTGGAACTTCTTTTTAGCCGGAGGCATCATCTCCGTCCTGAGATTCTCCCAAATTCGCAACCAGACTTTTCGATCCTCAAGGAGAGCAGAAGGGTTCGCGTACTCATCCAGCGCGAGATCTCCCTTTTTCTCGCCATCCCCGTGGCAGTCGTAGCAATAGTCCTGCAGAAGCGGCTCGATCTTATCGTGAAATTCTCTTTGAACAATTTCAGCCGGGTTTTGGGCAGCCAAGGAAACTCCAGCCGTCAAGGAGACCGCGGAGACGATATGCAGAAGCGTTGATAAAGGCCTCATCTGGAGTCGAAGATTGATAATCTAACTAACGTCGTCGTCGAACTCCATTTTTCACTTGAAACGGAACTTCTTCCGAAAGATCGCTCGCACTTAGCCACACCCTCGCGGTATCACGGTCCCGGCGCATCCATTCCCGCGCCGTCTGCTGCAGGGTCTGCAGGCAAAGATCCGGACTGCCAATGGAGCTGGCCCACTCGATTGCCGTCTCAGGATTCTCCCGCACCACGTTTCGCGCGTAACCACTCACTGCGGAATCTTTGAAGGCCGCTTGAAAGATTCCGCAAGTTCCCGAGCGTTTCCATGAAATGCTTAAAACCCTCACGGTAGCTTCCATCGCCTTCGCCTCCGCCGTTTTCGCGCAGGACGTTTCACCCAAACTCTCACTTCCAGAAATGCCCGAGCCGCAACACGGAGCGGACTCCAAGGAAAAAGCAGGTATCCCGAAAGGCGAAATCATCAAATTAAAGTTCTCCGATTCCAAGGTATTTCCCGGCACGAAACGCAATATCAACCTCTACATCCCTGCGAACCACGACCCTAAAAAGGAAGCGGCAGTGATGGTCTTCCAGGACGGTCATGCCTACGTGAACCCCAAGGGTGATTTCCGCATCACGACAGTTTTCGACAACCTCATCGCCTCGAAAGAAATACCACCTGTGATCGGGATTTTCATCGATCCGGGGCACAAGGGAGATTCCGTGCCCCCCGCTCCCTGGAAAAACAACAACCGCAGCCTCGAATACGACACCCTTTCCGCCGACTACGCCACTTTTCTCATCGATGAAATTCTGCCCTTCGTCGGTAAGGACTACAAACTCACCACCGACCCCGAAATGCGCGCCATCTGTGGCACTAGCTCCGGCGGGATCTGCGCGTGGACGGTCGCATGGGAAAGGCCGGACCAGTTCCGGAAAGTCGTTTCATCCATCGGCTCATTCACGAACATCCGGGGCGGCGACGCCTACCCGGGCATGATCCGCAAGACCGAGAAAAAGCCCATCCGGGGATTTTTCGAGGAGGGGATCGACGATCTAGACAACAGCCACGGCAACTGGCCGCTTGGTAACATGGCGATGGAGGCCGCGCTGAAATTCAAAGGCTACGATTACAAATACGTATGGGGCCACCACGGCCACAGCGGCAAAAAAATGGGCACACTCTTCCCGGATGCCTTGAGGTGGCTATGGCGGAAATAATACCAAGTAGCAGAACAGAAGAGACGCTGTCGCTTCGGCTGTTCAAGTCCCTCGATACGCCGTTAGATCTGGCTCACCGAGCGGAGGATTTCCGAAGTGATTGGCCAAACCAATCCTCACGACCCAAAATCAGCGCTGAATTGAACGACTCCACTTCGCAAATCGTCAAAATAATGTAACCAGCATGGTAAGTCCGGCGTCATAACAAGTATCGATCCTCAAATTTTCTTGAGAGCTACCCTCAGACGATGCAACCGACACACGCACTTCGACTCACTCGTTCGGTCAAAAATCCCTTGCAGATCTCTTGGCTGAGCCAAGCGCTGATTTGTCTGACCCGGTTTCGAGAGCTCAGATCGTGGGGTAATTGAAAAAGACCTCTGCTGAACGTCGTGCCAATGCCCGCACCAAAGCCAGTGTAAAAGGACTTCCTCTTCGAATCACTCGGCCAAATGGCGCCTTTCAAGAAATCATAGATTTTGAGGGCTCAATCCCCATTTACTTTACCACTACGAATGCGAATGCCGCTATTGCCACAGGCGCAAGCCCCGGGCGCACCACCCATAGCCTTGACGGGAGTGGCGGCGGCCCCTTTGTCATCGCGGCTACCGACAGCACATTCTCCGGGACGTCCAGTATCACTGGTCACACAAGCGACAGCCACCATCACCCTTGGCGATCTCACACAAGATTGGAATGACACTCCCCGCGTTCTGAGCTTCATAACAGACCCAACCGGACTTGCGACCACCGCGACTTATGAAGGCTCGCCCACACCCCCCACCGACGTGGGAATCTACACTGTCGAAGTCAATATCTCGGACTCCAATTTCCAAGAAAGCAATTTTGGTCAACTCATGATCACTGGTCCCATATACAGTAACTGGCAAGGAACAGAATTTACCGCGGCCCAGATCAGTGCAGGTGATGCCGCCCCCACCGCTGATGCCGATAAAGACGGCCTGAGCAACCTCGCCGAATATGCACTGGGCACTGATCCCAATACAGCCACAGTATCCCCATCGACGGCGGTAGTCGGCGGATCCCTAATTTCAATCAATTAAAACCCTCCCCCCCAAACCCACATGAACCGACGTAGCTACCTCAAGAAATCCTCTCTCGCAGGCATTGCCCTGACTTCTGGCTTCAATATTGAAAATGGCTATGGTTATCGAGGATCCACTGATGGCGCTCTGAGCGACTCACTCGAAATCCTCAACCTTTGGAACAAACAATCCCCGGAGGATGCGAAACTCTTTTCGGCTATCTACAAGGCCCTGGACACAAACCCGGCGGCGAGCTTCGCCACTGTAGCGGGCGATAAAACGGTGCAAGCGATCTGCCAGGCACAAGGAACAACTCATTTCGGAGGCCCCATGCTCGGCTGCTTAGCAGAAGACGGAGTCAAAGTCTGGCTCCGCACCACAAAACCAGCCAGCGTGAAAGTGAAGCTCAAACTTGGTGACGAGGAAAAGACCTACGGTCCGGTCAAAAGTACTTTGGAATCTGATCTCACTGCGATCATCGATATTACCGGACTGAAGCCGGGCAGCGTCACACCCTACCAGGTGCTGATCGATGGGCATCCTATCAAAAGCCCGGAACACGCCACGATCACGACGCCTCAATCAGAAACCGGCGACAAGACCTGCATCACCTTTGGCACCTGCCAGCATCGCTGGGGACTCGGCCACCGCGAACTCTCAGACACCATCATCAAGCACAAGCCTCTCGCCATGCTCATGTATGGCGATGTGGCAGTGCAGGACCGGCGCAATCATTTCGGAATGCATCGCGCCGACTACGCAATGCGTGACTTCCATCCTGCTTGGAAAAACATCGTCTGCTCGACTCCTGTTTACACCTCGTGGGATGACCACGATTATTTCGACAACGACCTCTCGGGAATCCCCCGTAAGTATACCGACAAAGATCGGCGCGGCGTGCGCAAGGTCTTTACCCAGGCGTGGAACAATCCCTACTACGGTCTCGGAGATGAAGGCGGTGGGATTTTTCAACACACCCGGATCGGCCCCTGCGACGTCATCATGACGGACAACCGTTACTTTCGTAAAAAGAACGGAAAGCACGCTTTCCTCGGCCCCGAGCAAATGGAATGGCTCAAGAAAACCCTCCTCGCCTGCAAAGGCCCATTCATTATTATCACTTGTGGCACGATGTGGGATGACCAAGTATCCAATGGAAAGGACTCATGGGGAACGTTCGATCCCGAAGGCCGCGAAGAAATCTTCAACTTAATTGAAAAACACCGTATACCCGGAGTCTTACTCCTTTCCGGCGATCGCCATGGTGCCCGTGGATTTAAAATCCCCCGCCCTTCAGGGTTTGAATTCTATGAATTCGAACCCGCCAGCCTTGGCGGTCGGAGCGGCCCGCCTCCAAAAAAATCAAGCTGGAAAAACCAACTCTACGGCTTCAGTGACAAATTTGCGTTCGGTGAATTCACCTTTGATCTGTCTGCCGATGACCCCACAGTCACCTTCCGGCTTGTCGAAGCAAGCGGAGAAATTCTCTATGCATTGACCCTGAAACGCAGCCAACTGACACCCTCCTAATCGGAGGCGAAAACGGTACCTTCCTGGAAAGCATCGTAGAAAAAGACCCCGCATGAAAAATCTCGGCTACCTCACTAACTCGATCTAGTAGCATCGCCGAAAAAATCTACCGCTCCCTTGGCTTCCAAGAACACTGCTCCCAATTCGGACTCTGCCGACAACGGGAATTATCACCCTTGAACAACCTGACGATCGAACTGATCTGCCACGTCCGCTTACTTTACCTGCATCTCAGCACATTTCATCCACCATCAGTCAAGCTTCAACCGGTATGCTTCGGCGGCATTCTTCCAAAAATAACGCTCGCAAGCCTCCTGTCCTTTGGCAGAAAAATACTCGTTTACGAGCTTCACAAGACTGGGGTAGTCGCCGCTGTTTCTGGTGCACGGCCAGTTGCTGCCGAAGATGAGCCGTTCCTCACCGAGGTTCTTCCAGAGCACATCTAGAACGCTGCGATAGTGGTCGATGTCATGAGGCGCGGGCTGTGGGATGCTGCGCTGATACAAGCCAGAAATTTTGCACCACACGTTCTTGTTCTTCGCGAGCTTCTCAACCGCAGCGGCCCACTCGGGATTCGCTTCCTTACCATCAAAATTATATCCAATCACATGGTTGATCACGATGTGCAGATCCGGAAGAGTTCGCGCTAACTGATCGATTTTCTTGACCGCGGCAACCCCTCCTCCATTCACGAGAATATCGACGCTCAGGTCACTCTTTGCGAGTTCCCGCAAACTGGTGAGGAACTTCGGGTCGGTATAATTGATCTCCTTCTTGCCTTTGCCATTGCGCGCCCGAATGCCAACCAAACGTTTATCCTTTTTCAGCTCCCTCAACTGCTTCGTAAAGTCATTGGTATAGGGATCAATATTGCCCACCAGTCCAACGAAGGAATCGTCTCCCTTCACGAGATCGAGAACCCACCGGTTGTCCACAAGGCGGTCGCTCGCTTCAACAATGATCACCCCCGTGAGGCCGGCGGGCTTCGAGACCTTTTTGAACTCCGCCGGCAAGTGCGGTCTGTAGAGCACCTCGTCGTCTTTCGGGGGCCAGGGAATACCATCTTCGCGCGTCGGATCATAGAGATGGATGTGGGTATCGATCATATGCTTCACCCGGGGAAGCGGACGCTCATCGGCTAACGTAATCGTGATCAGCAGGAAAAAAGAGAACAGGAATTTCATAACAATACCGACGACCCTAGAACACAGCGGTAGCGCGACCAGAAAAATGTATCCCTTCCCTATCTTTCTCCCACGCTCTCCTGTTCAGAGGAAAAACTTGATCGTTACACGAGTTTCAAGTGGCTAGCACGCTTCTCGCTTGAGTAGACGCAACGAATTCCCAATATTTCTCATACCAGTGTGGTAAATAGGGTGAAAATGGGCAACGCATGAGAAGCACTTTTCACGAAATCCGAAAATTACAGGACTTGTTTCCAAAGAGATCCCTTCGTCAACCCGGCCGGACAGCGCTTGTCGCGGCCACCGTTCTTCTCTCAGCCGTCACGACGCCGGAATCAGTGCAGGCTGCCGACCCCTTACTCGAATTGATGACGTAAGTTCAAGAATCTAAAATAGCTTAAGAAGGGAACAATTCCTGCCCCACTCTCAACCTTCTCTGAATCACAGTTTTTCTTAATTAACCGGGTTCACCAGAAGCTCGTCGACAAATAGCCAAGCCTCACGGCCCTTGGCTTGATGCCAATCGGGGATGGTCCCGAGATTCTTGGCATGAACCCGAATGTAGCGTACCTTAGTTCGGCTAATTTTGGTCGATAAAGTGATGTTTGCCGTGGGCTCTTTGACCGGAATTTCATGCTTGATCGTTGCGACCGATTGGAAGGTCTTGCCGTCGCTTGAAGTCAAAAATTCGACAGTCGATGGCAGGAAGATTCCGGCTGCGGTCACCTGACATGAGGAAAGCCCCAGTGCGTGAATTGGCCTCGTTTCGCCAAGGTCGATCGTCGCAATCAGATCGTCGCCTTCAAAGCCCAGCCAATCATTTTTGAGATCGTTTTTATCACCCATGATGCCGTCGACCAACTCGGCGGAGCCTGTCCCGGAATACGTTTGGCTGGCCGGAGTTGCGAGAGTAACGGGACGGTCGCGGGCCGTGTGCTTAGCAAGCTTGAGCGCGAGAATAGCATCCACGATTTGTTCAATCTGGTCATTCTTCAAGTAAGGGTGGCCCGGCATTTGGTGGAGCTCCCCCCACACTCCCTTGCTACCGTTTTGAATCTGCTTCTTCAGGTAGTCCTTCCGCTTCGGAAGAGTTGCATACCTTTCGATAATCTTCTCGAACGATGGTCCAATCAGCATGCCCTCACCCTGGTGGCAGGCCGCACAGTTATTTTGTCGCATCAGTGCGGTGCCTGGATGTTTGGAGGGCAGTCCTCTGAGGGTGCGCACTGCGACGACTTGATTTCCCGCCAGTCCCCCATCGATGCGATGGCTGATCCGCAGCAAGCTCCCTCCGTTGTTAGCGTCCCAGCCACCCTTGCCATACTGAAGGACAAAAAGTTGTCCGTTCCGATTGAACTTCACGTTGATGGGAGTCTGGAAGCGATGGGCGGTGGGAAAGGGTTTGATCGCAACCATCTTTTCATTTTCGTCCAACTCCACCACCTTGACCCAGCCTCGTGCGTAGTCGGCGATGAACCAGTGATGGTCGAATGACTTCGGCAAGCCGCCTGCATCCGCCTGGCGGGTGTCGTCGTGATAATACACCGGGCCGCCAATTGCCGAAGCACCTCCTTGACCCAATGACGGGAAAGTTTTTGACGGAGGATGGCTATACCAAATCATCGGTTTCTGCGCCGGAGACAACTCTTTGACACCCGTGTTTTCCTTCAGATCATTGATGGGCTTCTTTGGGTCGAAAGCGCCCGTGACTGTCTTTTTGTCGAAATCGTAAGTTGGGTAGCTTTCGTTGGGGCCGATGAAGAAGGGCCAACCAAAGAATCCCGCTTTTCGGGCCTGGTTGAATTCGTCAAAACCCAGCGGTAAGAGCTTTTGGTCGACGTTCTTCAGGTTCCCACAATAGTAATCAGCCGGACCGTTTTCGCCCCAATAAAGATGGCTCGTTCGTTGATCGATCGCGATCCGAAATGGATTGCGACAGCCCATGACATAGATCTCCGGACGGGTGTTTGGCATGCCAGGTGGAAAGAGGTTGCCGGGCGGAATGGTATAGCCCCCGTCCTTTCCGGGACGCACCCGCAGAATCTTTCCGTTCAAGACCGCGCTGTTCGTCGAGGTCCGTGCCGAATACAGGTATTGAGTGTGGTCCTGATTGTCACCGCTACTGATATACAGGTTCCCCTCAGGACCAAAAGCCAACGAGCCCGCTTCATGAATGCGGTCCTGATCCCGGAGCGACGGGATCTTCAGAATGACCTGCTCGCTCGCCTTGTTCAGCAGTCCGTTTTCGTAGCGAAACCGTGACACCACATGATCGTGCTCCAAGGACTCACCGCCCGGTTGCGTGTAGCAAAGGTAAACCCACTTGTTCGTCTCGAAATTGGGATCAACCGCAATTCCCATGACGCCGGATTCGACATCCCAGCTCCACCTTGGACCTTGCTTGCGGTAATCCACCTCCAGATGGGCCGCGACGCGTGTGATGCCAGTGGTGAGATCGACGACCTTGATGTTGCCGTGGAGCTCGGCAATGAAAACAAGGTCGCCGACAATAGCCATTTCCATGGGGTTCGACAAGTCCGTCGCGACCGTCTCCACTGCGAAATCCTTGGACAGAGGGAAGGAGCTCGCTTCACTGCGGGACTGCGCTCCAGCCAATGAAACGAGCAGGACAAAGAGAGTCGGGATCAGCAGTCGTAAGTAGTGCATCAAGCACCAAGGAATAGCAGATCTGCCGACCGAAGGCGATGACCAAGACACGATTACGAAAGGCCATCGAGTAAGTGATGGAGTTGCCGAACTTTGCAACGTAGCCTTTTTCACCCTCGAATTCAGTAGTGATCTTACGTGCTCGAACGAGGACGTCGGGGCTTAATTTTTCCGGATGGGTGAGCTCGGCAGCTTGCAAGGAGGCAGCGATAATTTGTGTGAACAGCACAAGGGGCAAAAAGAGGGAACTGTTTGTCATGTTTAAGTTCTATGGAATTTGATCAGCCGAGAAATCACCAATCCGACGGACGCGGAGATGGCGATGATGATGCCCGCCGTCGCCCACTCGTCGACATGGGTGGTGGCGCGCGAACAAAGGATGTGGAGGTCTTGGGTATTCCGGTGATCGTGCACGATCTCTTCGGCGCAGGGAAGCACGCCAAATTTGTCAGCAGCCGCGCCACCAATGCGCCCGAGTTGAAGTTTCCCAAACTGTTGGACCCGATCGATGACCAGCCGCCCGCGACCATCATCACGTGGCCGAAGCGTGGCTTGCCGGTCAAACTCGGCAAGAGTGGGACGCTCGAAGTGGGCGGCACCAGCACCGACGATTACAAGATCGTCAGAGTGGTGGTCTACAGCGTAGAAGTAAATGATCTCGATTACAATTTTACCGGATGGAGTGTCAAAATAAGCAGCTTGAAACCGGGTAAAGTGAAACTCACCGCACTCGCGACTGACAAGGTAGGAAATCGGGAGCAGACTGCGCATATCCTCATGATCATAATCATCGAATGAAAATCCTAACTCTAATCCTAGTCCTGTCCCTCAGGGCGTCCTTTGCCGACGAGGCGACGGAGAACCTCAAAGGAAAAAATCTCGTCGCGTGGTGCATTGTCCCTTTCGATGCCATGAAACGGAACCCTGCCGAGCGGGCGGAGATGCTTAAGGAACTCGGCATCGGCCGCTGTGCCTACGATTGGCGCAATGAGCACGTCGTCGAGTTTGAGGAAGAGATCCTCCAATACAAAAAGCACGGTATCGAGTACTTTGCCTTTTGGGGCGGACATGAATCGGCTTTCGCGCTTTTCGAAAAGCACGAACTCCACCCGCAGATTTGGCAAACCGCCCCGAGCCCGAAGGCCGGCACGCAGGAGGAACAAGTCGCGACCGCCGTGACGTCGCTGGAAGCGCTGGCAAAGCGCACCTCAACGCTCGGTTGCAAGCTGGGCCTCTACAATCATGGAGGCTGGGGTGGTGAGCCGGAAAATCTTGTCGCGGTGTGCCAAGGACTACGCGCCCGCGGCCACAAGCACGTTGGTATCGTCTACAACTGGCACCACGGCCACGGACATATCGATGATTGGAAAAAATCTCTCTCACTGATGAAGCCGTTTCTCCACTGCCTCAACCTCAACGGCATGAACGACGCAGCGCAACCAAAGATTCTCCCGCTGGCACAGGGCGAGCACGATCTGGCGATGCTGAAGACGGTCGTCACGAGCGGCTACGAGGGGCCGGTGGGCATTCTTGATCATCAGAACAAACTCGATTCGAAGATCGCGCTCGGCGACAATCTCGATGGCTTGGAGTGGCTCAAGAAAGAACTCGCGAAACCGGGCTCCGGTGGCACCAAGCCAAGGCCCAAGCAATCTTCAGAATCAGGTAAGTGAGGAAACTTTAGCCAGATTCAGTTTAGGGATTCTTTCTCAGGTCGCCCTTGAACTTAAATGCCTTCTTTCCGGTGATATCTGCGCTCGTGAATGAAGGGCACCAGTAACTCTCCACGTGCCCGATGACTAGGTCGGTGCCAGTGAAGTGGTCGACACCCGGCGGACGTTCGGGGTTGTACATCGTATCGGTCATGTCACGCATCAGGGTGACGTTCTTTCCGAGTTTCGTCATCTGCCGGATTCCGAACGGACGGCCAAGGACACACATGTTCAGGTGCACGCCGCAAAGGATAACGTTATCGATTCCGCGTTCCGCGAGCAGGTTGTAGGTCTCCTGGCCGCTATCGGTCAAAGCGTCGCCCTCGACCATCTCGATCAGCTTGATCTGGCGCGACCAAGCTTCGCGAATCTCGCACTTTTCGCCCTTGCAACTGCAGCCCATATCCGAGTCGTCGATTGGAAGGACCCCTTCATGCTTCGGATCCGTCCAACACCAAGTGGTTCCCCAGCGGAGCGCGGTCGAAAGTTCGATGGGTGCTTTGGCGAACTTCGCGGCTTGGGCGAGTTTGCGCTGCGGCGTGGTCTTGTGAAAATCAACCACGCTGCTTGGGGCATGGATGATGAAGACGCCCCGAGCACGCGCAGCTTTCACGGTCTCATTCAATACTGGAGCCATCTCCGCGACCCGGCGTGAGGCCGATTTGCACCAGTGATCGTCCCACATGTCACAGATGATCAGCGCCGTCTTCTCCGGCTTCCAATTCACCTGCTTGGTCGTCGGATCTGCACTGGCGTCTTCTTTGCTGCGCGAACGCAAGTTGAGTTCAAGATCTTCAGCCAGGGCGCTCATCGACATCATCATATTGATCAGCGCACTTGCGCATATCAATTTATGCAAGATTTTCATAAAAAGAGTTTGCCAGTGCCGATGGGATCTCACAAGACTCGACATCATCCATTTTGAGCGGCTCTTCCATCAAAAGGATCGAATAGACGATCGGGCTAGACACTTCGAAAGGCTCGCCAGCAGGGACGGATTCCTCTAGTAATAAGGAATGCAAAACCGTCGCCATTTCATCAGCACTGTCGCTGCTGCCTCGCTCGTAACCAGCGCACACGCGGAGACCAAGCCCGGCCAAAAACTCCGCGTCGGTGTCATGGGACTCAGCCGTGGCAAGGCACACATCAGCAACTTCGCCCAGCTCGAAGGCGTCGAGATCGCCTACGTCTGTGATGTGGATCAGAATCGCCTCGCCGCCGGAGCCAAATTCGCGGCCGACCGCCAGAACGGCAAGGCTCCCAAAGCCGTCACGGACTTCCGTCGCATCCTCGAAGACAAAGACGTTGATATCCTTTCCATTGCAGCTCCGAATTTTTGGCACGCGCCCGCCACCATCCTCGCCTGCGACGCCGGTAAACATGTCTACGTGGAAAAGCCCGGCAGCCACAACGCCCGCGAAGCTGAACTCATGGTCGCGGTCGCGCAACGCACCGAACGTAAAGTGCAGATGGGCAACCAACGCCGCAGCGCCCCAGGTTTCCGGGAAGGGATTGAAAAACTCAAAGCCGGTGCCATTGGCCAACTCCGCTACGCACGCTGCTGGTACGACAACAAGCGAACTTCGATTGGAAAGGGCAAACCCGCTGCCGTCCCGCCACACCTCGATTACGATCTCTGGCAGGGGCCCGTCCCCGCGCGCCCTTACAAAGACAACCTGATCCATTACAACTGGCATTGGCACTGGCTCTACGGCGGCGGCGAACTCGCAAACAATGGCGTGCACGCCCTCGACATCGCCCGCTGGGCACTCGGAGTCGATTTACCGATCCTCACCAGCTACACTGGTGGGCGCTACCATTTCGACGACGATCAGGAGACACCCGACACCGCCGACGCGACCTACGACTTCGGGAAAGTCGGGATGAGCTGGCACGGCAGCAGTTGCCTGCAGCGCAAGCACGAACAACACTCTTTCGTCAGCATCTATGGCGACGGTGGCATCATGTCATTCGACGGCGGCGGCTACCGCATCCATGATAATTCCGGCAAGCTAGTGGAAGAGAATATGCCCGGCCTCAGCGACATTCACCACTTCCAAAACTTCGTTAATGCCATCCGCAAAGGCGAGGCGCTCAATGCAGAAATCGTCGATGCCCAGAAGAGCACCATGCTCTGCCACCTCGGCAATATCGCCTATCGGGAGGGTGTTCAGATCAAGGGCGCCGAGGCTCCCGGGAAGCTCTGGCAGAGAGAATACTCAGACCTCTGGAAGCCCGCCGGAATCTAGCCCACTTCACTCTCGCAAACAGTGATGCTCAACCAATTATAACACCTTGGATCTTCCTCCGCTCTCGGAGAAGTTCCCAAGCGGATGGATCGGCAAGGAATTTACTTCTCTCGCTGATCTCCTTGGCAATGATGGAAAAATGGTTCGCATGCCCTTTGCCGTAGCTTGTTTCATTCTTCTTTCTTTGACGAATGCCAGCGGATCCGAATGGACTCGGACCACCATTCCCACCAAGACCACTCCGGATTCTCAAAATCTCTGGCTACGCTGTTTTCTTCAGGTCCCGGATCGTCTTGTCACCCCCGAAGGGGGAGAACGTGATCTTTGGCGGAGTTCCACCGTCCTCGCCGTCTCCGACCTTCCCGGGCAATTTGAAATATTTCTGAACAGTCAAAGCATCGTCAAATCTGACGGGATTCCCTTGGGAAAAGAACAACGCTTCAAGGTTCCCAAAGACGTTCTCGAGAAGAACCAATTTAACGCTCTGGTTATCCGAATCGACCACAAAACGGCCGCCCATGGTTTCACTTCAGCCCCTGTGCTGATCGATTACTTTAACGAGCTGATCCTAGATCAAGAGTGGGAATTCACGAGCACAAAACCTTCCGGCGCCGAGCTCAAGGCCAGTCAAAAGAAGCCGGCATTCGCCGCTTATCCCGCCCATCAATTCAAACTCTCAAGCCGCCCTCTGGCACGTACGATGGATCCCATACGTGGACGACAGGTCCCTCCCGGAGAAGACCTCGCCTTGTTGAAAACCGCCGACGACCTCGCCGTTGACGCCTTGCTCAGCGAACCGGAAATCGCACAACCGACCCACTTCAGTTTCGACACCCGGGGCCGCATGTGGGTCGCACAATATCGCCAGTACCCCTACCCCGCGGGTCTCACGATGATTGGACGCGACCAATACTATCGCTCGAAGTATGATCGCGTTCCTCCCGCCCCGCCCCATCATGATCGCGGAGCCGACATCATTAGCGTGCACGAAGATCTCGATGGCGATGGCACCTATGAAACGAGCAGGAATGTTCTCGAGGGCCTGAACATGGCGAACTCGATCGTCCGTGGTTGGGGCGGACTCTGGGTGATGCACACTCCCTACCTCCTCTTTTATCGCGATCAAGATGGCGACGACATTCCCGAAGGAGATCCCGAAATCCGACTTGCCGGTTTTGGGCTCGAGGATACCCATAGCGTGGCCAATGGCCTTACCTGGGGGCCCGATGGCTGGCTCTACGGAGGTCAGGGCAGCACCACCACCAGCCGTGTCACCCGACCCGATTTCGATGATCCGGCGATCTATAATGAAGGCCCCATTATTTGGCGCTACCATCCCCGCACCAAGCAATTCGAAGTCTTTGCCGACGGCGGCGGCAACACCTTCGGGCTAAGCTTCGATGCCGAAGGACGGCTTTTCAGCGGTCACAATGGCGGCAATACCCGGGGCTTTCACTTCGTGCAAAACGGACAATACCTGAAACAGGGAAAGAACCCCGGCAAGTTCGGCCCGCCCCCCAATCCCTTCTCATTCGGTGAGCTCTCGATGATGGCGACCGCCAACCCGATCTCACGCTTTTCCCACTTGGGTATCTGCGTTGACGCCACCGCCCTTCCCGCCCGCCTTCAGGGACAGCTTCTGAGCGTCGATCCCCTGCATCACTATCTTGTGGCCTCAAACCGAAGCGCGCTGGGCAGCACTTTCAAAACCTCTGACACTGGCTTCCCTCTTCGTAGCGATGACCTCACCTTCCGACCGGTCTATCTCGCCAACGCCCCCTGCGGAGGCGTAATTTTCTCCGATTTCCGGGAGCAATACATCGCGCACGGACAAAACTACCAAGGCCAGATCGATCCCGACAGCGGGCGTATCTATCGACTCCGGGGGAAAGACGCTTCGCTCATCAAGGACCGAAATTTGGAAAGTAAGACCTCCTTGGAATTGATAGAATTCCTCGGACATGACAACCTTTGGCACCGACAAACGGCTGTTCGTTTGCTGGCCCAGCGTGCGGATCTTACCATCGTCCCGCAATTAGAGGCACTCCTCGAACAGAAGAACCCCCACCCTGCTTTGGAAGCTCTTTGGGTGCTTCATCAGATGGGCAGTCTTCATCTCGAGGCTGCCCGCCTATATCTTAATCATCCGTCCCCCATGGTGCGGGCGTGGATCATCAGGCTCTCTGGTGATGACGGCAAACTTGAACCGGAATTGTTCAACCAAATCGAAACCCTCGCCCATCGGGAAACAAATGCCGAGGTCCAGTGCCAGATCCTCTCCACCGCAGGACACCTTGGGCATCAACAAGGCCTCGCTCTTGCCCAGAAAATTATCTCCCGACCCGATCACCTTGAGGATCGCTTCATTCCGCTCATGGCCTGGCATGTCGTGGAAGCTCACTGCGCGCAGAATTCGGAAGCCGTCTTGGCGACTTTCGATGATCCTAAAATTTGGTCCTCCTCCTTCTTTCTGGATCACATTGCTCCCCGCCTGATGCGGCGCTTTGCGGAAGCCGGGTCACGACGCGATTTCCTTCAATGCGCCCGCCTCCTCGAACTCGCTCCGGACGCCGCCGGTCGCACCGCTCTCATGACAGGCTTTGAAAAAGCATTCGAAGGAAGAGCGGTCCCACTCCTTCCGGACGAACTGACCACCAAGCTGGATCAATCTTCCCTTTCCATGCGTATTCGCGGGGGCGACTCAGACGCTCTGGCGGAAGGGACCGCACTGCTTTCCAATCCCAAAGAAACTCCTGCCGATCGGCTTTTAGCGGTGCGTGCTTTCGGCAGCTATCAGGGCGCAACCGAAGTTTCGAAAAGGCTCCTCGACCTCGCGACCTCGACGGATAATTCCGAACTGAGTCGTGCCGCCATCATCGCCCTACAAATTTACGACGACAAAGCGATTGGGGAGACCCTGGTGACTTCCTATCCGAAGCTTTCCCCGGGCCTCCAAGCCACCACTCTGAACCTCCTCGCCTCCCGGCCGGTTTGGGCGGCAGCTCTCCTCGAAACCGTGGGTCCTGAAAAGATCCCGTCCGGCCACTTTGACCAAGACCTCCTCTCCCGTCTCGCGCTCCATGAGGACAGCAATATCAAATCTCTCCTTCTCAAACACTTCCCCGACACCGAAAAACCAACCCCTTCCCTCCGGGCGGATACCTTGCGAAAGATTCTTTCCGACCGACCCGGAGATCCCTACGTTGGCGAGAATATTTTCACCGCCCGCTGCGCAAGCTGCCACAAGCTCTTCTTCAAAGGGGGCGACGTCGGCCCGGATCTGACCCGCTACCAACGGGACGATCTCGGCACCATGCTGATCAGCATTCTCGAACCGAGTGCCGAGATTCGTGAAGGCTATGAAAATGTCGTCGTGACCACCACCGACAATCGAATCCTGAGCGGATTCCTTTCAGACGAAGACGCCAATAGCATTGTCATCCGTGGCTTCGACGCGGCCGATATCACCATCCCACGCAAACAAATGAAAACCCTCAAACCGGCTGGCCGTAGCCTTATGCCCGCCGGCCTCCTGAACGGACTCGACGAAACCGCGCTTCGAGACCTCTTCGCTTATCTTCGACTCTCCCAACCCATCACCAAATGACGAAATGAAAAAAATCATCCCCCTCTGTTGCACGCTCTTAGGACTCTCGTCTCTCGCCGCCAAGGACCCCATCCGCATCGGCTTGATCGGTCTCGACACCTCTCATGTCATCGCCTTCACCAAGGTCCTCAATGACCCCACTACCAAGGGTCACGTCAAGGGAGCCAAGGTGGTCGCGGCCTTTAAGGGCGGCAGCGCCGATATCGAATCGAGCAGCTCAAGAGTCGAGGGATACACTAAAACCCTAAGAGAAGACTTCGGCGTGGAAATCTGTGAGACCATTGCGGATCTCTGTACCAAGGTTGATGCGATCATGATCGAAAGCGTCGACGGCCGCCCCCATCTCGCCCAAGCGAGACCCGTCATCGCGGCAGGATTACCACTGTTTCTCGACAAACCCGTTGCTGGAACCTTGAGTGATACTCTTGAAATCTACCGTCTTGCCAAAGACGCGGGTATTCCAATATTTTCATCGTCATCGCTTCGCTACGGCAAAAGCACCCAGGCCGTTCGGGCTGGCTCGATTGGAGAAGTGACCTATGCCCTCTGTTCCAGCCCTGCCAAAATCGAGCCCCATCATCCCGATCTCTATTGGTATGGCGTCCACGGGTGTGAATCTCTCTTCACCGTCATGGGAACCGGATGCCAATCCGTTGTCCGCCGAACCTCCTCCGAGGGCTTGATCGAAGTCGAGGGTACCTGGGAAAATGGCAGAACCGGCATCTTCCGCGAAGGCAAGGGCTACTCCGGCATTGCCCGCAATGCCAAGGGCGAAGAGGTCGCCGTCGGTGCCTATGAGGGTTACGCCCCTCTAGTGGTCGAGGTCGTGAAATTTTTCGAAACAAAGAAGCCGCCGGTTTCAGCCGCCGAGACCATCGAATTGTTCACCTTCATGGAAGCGGCCGATGAAAGCAAACGCCAGGGAGGTAAGGCCGTAGCACTCAAGGAAGTTCTCGCCAAAGCGGAAAAAAAATCCCGCCAATAGCTGATACCGTGTCCCTTTCTCCTACTTCTGTGATAGCCCAGCTGTCGCTTCTGCACTGACATTTCCTCGCAGGGAGCAAGAGGCAATGAGATTTCCGCTTCCTTGTCCTTTGAAGCGGATCGAGGCGGCCGCTTTTGACGTCTCGCGAGTGTCGGCAATCGTGCAGCCGGTCACGAGAACATCGTCACAATCGAGCGCATCAATTCCGTAGGGAACGCCATCGCTAAAATTGCAACCATTCACCGCGATGCGTTGACAGTTTTTCAGCTCCAAAAGTGACGCCCCGTTTTCTTGACCCTCCAAGGATTCGTCGTGGAAACTACAGCCTGAAATTGTGCAGTCCCGGCTATCGATCAGGCGGACACCCATACCAGCCCTCTTGGTGTGGCGGCGGAAGTTGTTACTACCGATGACAATCAAGCGTGAATCTTCGATCAGGAGATTTCGATGGGAACAGGAGTAGATCAAGTTGCCGGTCAGAGTGATTCCGTAGCAACCGCTCAGATGAATATTAGTCTCTTGAGAACCGATAATATTTCCGGTGATGGTGATCAGGCCGGGGGGTCTCGAGCTGTCACGCTTCTCCATGATCCGGATGTTCCGCCCCTCTTTGGAAGAGGTCGCCTGGATTGTATTAGAGACAATCGTGACTTCATTGACGCTTGCTCCCTCCGCCGTGGTATCGATCCAGATTTCCGCCGTCGGCGCATTGGGAAGCTCGGGGAAGGACCGCTCGGTATTATTGTATTCAATATCGTTCCCGGTGATTTGGAGGTTTCTAATTTCTGATCGTTCAATTCGGATCCCGCCCAAGCGATTGTAGCTGATGTGCGAATTTGCGATGTTGATCTGATGAAGATTGAGGCCGTCCATGAAGATGCCAACCCCTCGGTTATGATAAATGTGGCAATTCACGATTTGAATGTTTCGATTACGCTCCACAAGATGAATACCATGCCTGACGTGCCGGATCATGACACCGTCAAAGATCGCCTGCATGGTCCCTTTTAGCTCGAATCCATCGGCTTCCGCGTGGGATCCCTCAATGACGATTTCCCGAACCGTAGGCATTCTTTCCGACTGCCAAACTCCTAGCTTTACCGAACCGGGATCACCCGTTCCGCCGTGGTTCCCGAGAAGGCGGAAGGCGGGACCGGGGCCTGCCATGACGATCGTGGCGGTGCCCATCGATCCCGAAATGCCGCGGGGACCTGATTCCTTGAGAGGAATTTCAAGCGGACTTGTGATCAGGTAGGTCCCCTTGGGAAACTCCAACAAGCCATCACCATCCTTGATCGCATGTTGAATCGCCGCGGTGTCGTCGGTCTGTCCATCGCCAGTTGCTCCAAAGTTTTTGACGTTACTCATTGGAAAATTCTAGCGAAGAACCATTCGAAAGGGAAACAGATCTTCCTTTTTTGATAATCGTGCCGTTCGGACTCGTTCCGGAAAAATCTGTGCCCCCTTTTGTCCGAGGTCCTCGATCAATTGACGATCACTCATCGAGACGATAGGCTCAAAATTGCTTCGATGCGGCACATTATGATTCACTTTCTTCCAGGTTTGTTCCCGCTGTTTTTGATCTTCGTCCTGCTAGGTCATGCGGCTGGCACTGAAAAGGCGGTGGCTCGCCCCATTGATCCTCAAGCGACCCCGGAAACCGTGGCTCTTTTTCAACGTCTTCGTGCACAGAGCAGCAAAGGAGTTCTTTTCGGCCATCAGGATACCCCCGCATACGGAGTCGGGTGGCGCGGCGACAGAAACCGGAGCGACATCAAGGACGTCTGCGGCGATTGGCCTGCGGTCTACGGATGGGACCTCGGCGATATTCACAAGAGTGTCAATCTAGATGGAGTCCGCTTCGAAGCGATGACCCGCCTAATCATTGAAGCCGATGCTCGAGGCGGAATCAACACGCTCTCCCTGCATCTCGAAAATCCCGTGACTGGGGGTAATGCTTGGGACAAAAGGCCAGCCGTTGAAAATATCCTGCCCAGCGGAACCCACCACGCAGCCTTTCTCAAAACTCTGGATCAGGTCGCGACCTTCTTGCGCACCTTGAAACGCAAGGATGGCAAATTGATTCCGGTCGTCCTGCGTCCCTTTCATGAACACAATCAGGATTGGTCGTGGTGGGGAACGAAGGCCTGCACGGGGAAAGAGTTCGTTGCGCTCTGGAAGATGACCATCAACCACCTCCGGAACACCCGTGAAATCCATCACCTCCTTTATGCCTATTCACCCCAAGATATCTCCACGACGAAAGAGTATTTGAACCGTTATCCCGGCGATGACTCCATCGACATCTTTGGCCTCGATTATTATCAGGGCTGGCATTGGAAAAAAGTTCCTCGATTTGGCGAAGCCTTGTCGATGATCAATCGACTGGCGGCGGAACGTGGTAAAGTTGCCGCCCTCACTGAGACGGGCGTCGACAAGGTTCCCAATTCAGATTGGTGGACCCAGTATCTCCTCAAAGCCCTCAAACACGACGAGTGGAGCCGTAAAACGGCCTGGGTGCTCGTCTGGCGCAATAAAAACCAGGGGCATCATTTTGGACCTTATGCAGGCCATCCCAGCGCTCCTGATTTTATGAAGTTCCATTCTGATCCACTGACGATCTTCGGACCGGATCGATAATCAACCTTCACGATCATGGCACCATTCTCAGGCGATAGAATCTCCACGCTCCTTCGTTCGTGTAGTCGATTTCCTTGGGACTAACCGCATCTGGAATGGGAGTCCAGGTCACGAGGTCGGTAGATTCTTCCAACAGTTCGTTGCCGGTGTTGGTCCAGAAGATCAGAGCTTTTAATTCAGCGCTTGGAACCAGGAATAGCTTCGGCTCCAGTGGCCGTTCGAGCTTAAGTTCGAGATCGAAGCTCACATTCAACGATGTCGCGTTTGCCTGGTGAACTTCGACGGCGAGAATATTCTCATCGCCATCGATAAGGAGAGAAGAATCGATCGACACCGTAACATATTCATCTTTGTCGTCGACGACGCCCAAGGCGAAATCTAACTGTGAGATCGGACCGTTCGGCAGGTTACTGCGCATCACTTCGATCCCGTTGAGGTAAACGATGGCCCCGTCGTCGCGCCTGAGGCGAATCGTGGCTTGTGTATCGCCGAATAGATCATCCGGTTCGAACGCGTGGCGGAAATAATAGCTTGGATAGTTTGCAGAAGAGTCGTCGATTTTGGTGGACTCGTCGTCGTCACCGTAGCCGAATTCTGCAGGTCCATACTTCCAAGTGGAGTCGTCGAAGTTCTCCTCGATCCAACCCGGACCAGGATCGCTGCCGTTGTCGAGGTAAGCCCATTCTGATCCAAGTGGAACGACGACCTCGAGATTGTCGACGTCGGGTGTGTCGATGTAGATGAGATTGCGCGGGGTGGTGATCTGCCCGTTGTTGCCGTCGTGCAGGGTGAATCTGATGTATTCGACAAGTCCGCCACGAGGGGAGAAAGTGGGCTTGTAACTGGCGAGCATTTGTCCGGAACTCGCCCTCAGACCTCCGAAAATGGTGGTTTCTTCGGACTTGCCGACGACTTTCGAGGAGATCGTGAAGCCAAGCCCTGGTGGGATCGAACCGAATGAACTGAAGCCGAATTCGATCTCCTCACCGTAGCGCTGCATCGGCCGTTGCATCTCGCTGCTGCTGAAGCCGGCACCCACGACAGCGGTGGTTGGCTCAAGCGCTTCGATCAGGGTGAGATCGGAACCGTCCCAGATACGGTTGTCCGGGTGCATTGGATTTTCCCGGGTGAGCCAATTGTCGCGGATATCCATGGCATCGGCACGATAGGTCCAGGAGTCCCACTCATAGCCCCAGACGTCCTTCTCGTTATAGAGCGATATCGAATCCGTGACGGTGAGAAAGCCTTTATAGTCCCAAGTGTAGTTGTCACCGAAGCGCCAGCCGATAGAATTTCCGATAGTGATTGAATCGGACACCGTGACGATCGGGCTACTGCCGCTAGTGCTAAACCCGCATTCGATTCCCTGCCCGCTGTTGAGAGCTACGGTGTTGCGCACGATGACATCGCGACCACCGCCGCTCCATGCCATGGCTTCGTGGAAGCAGGACTCGAACCAGCATCCGTCGACCAGAACCGTTCCTGCCGAACCCGATCCAGCATCGACGCCGTCGTCTTTGGCCCAACCGATCACGGTATCGTGCAATTCGTGATTTCCGGTTTTGAAGTAGATGCCGTCGTTGACCTTGTGGGCGAACTCAGGAGAGTCTCTCGGAAATTCCACAAGGTGGCAGTCGCGGAGAACGACCGCACCACCATTGAACTGCCCGGTAGTGGGGCTTCGCTGCACGAGGCATCGATCGAGCGTGAGCGTTGCGTCATTGCCGTGCAGCGCCTGTCCGGGATTCTCGATCCAGTAGCAATCCTCGAAGGAGCCGAAGCTGTCAGTATTAAACAAAAAAGTTGCCTGGTCCTTACGATGGGCAGAAAAACCGGAGCCGTTGAACCAATTCGGGTCCTCGCCGCCGCGGGTGACGAATAGGAAGGTGGCGTGGACCTCGCCGTTGACGAGACAGCCGCCCCAAATAGAACCGGGCGCAGCTGTCATGACAGTCGGGTTGCTCTCCTCCCCGTTGAGCAGCAAGTTACCATTAATCGTGAGATCCACGCCATTACCGATCTCTACGATCACACCAGGACCGATCGATAGCGTTGCGCCTGCGGCAACATTCATGTCTGCGTTGATTTGAACGATTCCCGGGCTGGTCCAGTTGGTGTCTAGATCGATGCTCGCGGGAGCGATAATGATGGGCAGGGAACTCGTCAGCACATCTGTCGTCGCGGATTGAGACGCGGCCTCAATCGTGATGTTGTGAGTTTCATCGGCAGAAACAGCAGAGAGATGCAAACTTCCGACCCCGCGGTAGAGTCGAACGGTCTGGTCATTGATTTGCGCATCCGCCATCACGCGCAGAGGTTGATTACCTCCGTCGACAAGCTTTGCCACCACCGGGATGGGCCAGTTGATTGGGAACTGCCTCGGCGCGATGAGCTCCAATGAGCCTGAGTCGATCTCCGCATCAGCGGCGGGGATATTCATCCTAGGCACCCATGGTCGAAGCCCATTCTCAGAGCTGCCACGCTCGCTTGAGCGGACAATGAAATGCACAGTCTCAGTTTCCACGATTTCGGACGACTCTGGAGCGAGTTTTTTGACAAGAAGTTCGTAGAACCCTGCCTCGTCGATGGTGATTGGGGAACTCGTTGTGGCACTGTCTCCGTTGATTAGAAACTGGAGTCCGAAGCCGGGTTCATGGACGACCTCGAAGGTGACGCTATCGGTGTAGACAGTCTCGTCCCTGAGTCCATTGATGGTGATCGCGGAGCAAGTTACCTCACTGGCGATGAAGAGCGATAGGAACAAAAGGACGGCACGCATAGGAAGGCAGTTTAAACCCATGGTCCGGAGTGGTCAATATCTGTCCTGCAGGGCGAGCGAGACGGATCTATTGACGGGGAAGCACGTCTTTCTAAAATCCCAGTAACGGTGAAATGAAGAGGTGGATATTCCGGATGCCTGCCATTGTCGGAAAGCATGCGGTTTGCGTAGCTATCAGTCGAATCCGATCGCTCCGAATCTCTTCATAAAGTCGCTATTCCGGATGAAGTCGATGGCAGGGATGCGCTCGCTTGGCGAGAGCTGGGAATCTTGGTTCAGATCCAGTGCCTGCAGTAATTTTCGTGCTTGTACCATCTGTTTGTTACGACCGCCAAATTTGCCCTCCATGAGACGGTCGATTAACTGGTTGACGAGAAAGATCCGCAGGGCCTCGTGGGTCGCCATTTTTTGGTCCTGGGTGTCGAACATTGCCGCCAGCGTGATCGATCCCATTTCGTCGGTGGTCGATGGACCCCATCGCACTCCGACCGGGGGAATGGTCGGATTATTAGGATTTGAGGCAGAGTTATCATAGGAAATCAGCACGTCGAGGCGCGTGCCTGCGGGAAGCTTGACGGGCTCCTCGAAGGTGTAGTCCTCCTGCCACCTGAAGTCCCACCGCGTGGTTCTGAGCAGGCACCGGGTGCTTCCGTCCGCGAAAGTGGCGGTCAATTCCATGCGCTTGGCGAGGTAGTGGGCGTGGCCGTTGACGGCGAAGGCTTCACAATCCTCCGGAATGATAAAAGTGGCCTTTTCAATATGCTCTTTATCACCTGCAGCGATGTCGATGCCTTGAAGTTCGCCGAAGCGCGGTGGTATTTGAATGATGGACCAGGGACGGGATGTCGGTTCGTCCGAGAAATGGAAACCGACGGATGATTGGTCGGTGGTCTCCTTGCCACTCGGATGATAGTGGATTTGCACCACGAGATCCGAACCCTTCGGGATGAGCCAGCGGAGGCCATAGGGTAATTCAGAGGGTTGGGTGCCAACGTCCCAGCCGCCAATGTAACGGAACCCGGCGTTCGATTTTGACATGCCGAAGCCAGGTTTCGTGTCCTCGGCGTCGTATTCCCGAGCCTTTCCTGTGGTGTCGAGAAAGTAGAGTATGTGATGAACCACCTCCGGGTCGCCGGGGAGAAACTCCGCACCTTTTACCCAAGTGTCCTGATCGAGGTTCAGTGGGATGACAAAATGGCGGTAGATATCCCTGCCCTCGGCCGGTATGGTGAAGGGCTCCACCATCGTGGCAATCTGGTCTGGCTTGCCTATTTGCCAGTCCCCATGGAATTCCGGAAGCGGCGGTGTCTCTGAAGGATCACCCTCGGGGCTACCGGCGGCAACCCAGTCGGCTAAGAGCGAAATTTGCTGCGGGGTGAGAGAGCGGTCGTTACTAAATACCACATCACCCGGGTCGGCGTGCCAAGGAGGCATGATACGTTCTTCGGTGACTTCAACGATCTGCTTGGCCCGCCGTTTGACGGTCTTGTAGTCAGTCAGCGAAAAGGGACCGATCTGGCCCGGTCGGTGGCAGGTGGTGCAGCTTTCGAAGATGATCGGGGCGATGTCCTTACTGAAAGTGACGGGGCTCCCTTTTTCAGCGCCCTGCGAGGGCTGGAAAAAGAGACAAAGGGAGAGGATTGTAGCGGACTTTTGGACCAGATGCATGGGCTTATTTTTCTTGATTGGGAAGGGGGGATTCGGGAGGGTCGGGAAAGGAAATATAACAGCCAATGGGCTGGGTGAACTTTTTAGCCACCGGCTTGCCGGCCAGCACGGCATCGAGTGCGAGACGCAGGTCCCGCACCCGGGGCTCCAGTCGGACCGTCCCGTATTTCACAGCTCTGTCGTCAATTCGTCCGCGATAGAGGATCTCACCGTCCGGGCCGAGAATACAGGCTTCCGGTGTCACGGTGGCACCAGTGAGCTTGGCCAAATTCAGTTCCGGATCGAGCAAGGCGCCGACGGAGAGCTTGTATTCGCGTTGGTGTTTTGTGATTTCCACTGACGTTTCATGGGCGTAAATGGCGTGGCAGGTGACGCCTTGATCCTTATAATGCTGAACAATACGAGTGATCTCAGGTGCATAACGGTTGCCGATGGGGCACTCCGTCGTGAGGAAGAATAAGACTGTTACTTTCTGTCCGTGGTTGGCAAGGGGCTCCACCACCTTGCCCGATAAATCTTTCAAACGGACTGCTTCGGTCTCGGCGCCAGGAAGCTGTGCGGGCGCAAGCGACAACATGACAATGATTATTCCTAGAAATTTCGGACTCATAGCGAGAATGACTTCAGGCAAACGCGGATGAAATGAGGGGTGGGGCCTTTGATTCGCTTTCGGATTTTAAAATCGAAACAAGCGAACTTAAATCATCTTTGGAGAAAGGCAAAAAAAATGATTCAATGAAGAGATAAATTATACGTGCCCCTGCATCCATCATTTTTTCTCGGCGATGCAGAATAGGTGACGTTCGCCGCGAATAAACAACTCGTTGTCCACAGGCGCGGGCGTGGCATCGACTCCTTCGCCTACTGAGTTTGTTGCGACGATCTTCAACTTTTCACTATCCTTGATCACGACCGTGGTGCCGCTGCGACCGGTGATATAGACATGTCCACCCGCCGCGACTGGCGAGGCGTAAAGAGTGGAAAGATTTGGGATCCGGGCGGCCGTGTAATGGGCCTCTCCCGTGATAGGATTCACGCACGACAGCTGGGACGACTTCCCCTTGTGAAAATAGAGACGGGTCTCGGAAATGAGGGGTGAAGCAAGGTCAGGGGTGTTACGATCCCAACTCCACGCGACATTTTTAGTTCCTTTCAGATCGCCTCGACCGTCAAGGCGGAACGCGCCGATGAACGATCCCCGATGGCCGCTGCCCACAATAACGAGATCCTTAATCGCCACGGCGGAGGTCACCGGTCGCTGAGTCTGCCCGGCGCAACGCCACAGCTCTTTGCCGCTTGCAAGATCGTAACCACGCGCACATGTCTGCCCATTCATGACAACCTGAGTGATTCCACCATGCTTGACGACGAGCGGTGTAGACCAGTTGGTTGGCTCGTCCCGCTCGGTCTTCCAGATCGTCTTACCCGTCAAACTCTCAAGGGCGTAGAGGGCAGAAGGGCCTTCATGATCCCAGGGGACCAGAATTTTGTCACCGATTAAAGTGGGCGAGCTCCCCTCCCCGAAACCATTACGGGTTTCCATTTTTCCGAAGTCGTCCCGCTTCCAGACAAATTCACCGTCCATGGTGTAGCAGAAGAGACCACGAGATCCGAAGTAGGCATAGACATGGGTGCCATCGGTGCAAGGTGATGCCGAAGCGAATCCGTTCGTAGAGTGCGTTCCCTCGTGCGGCGTTGATTCAGCAGCTGTTTTCTCCCAGAGCACTCTGCCGGTCTTGCGGTCGAAACAGAAGATCTTGAAGGCGAGCTTGGACAAGTTTTCCCCGTCGAACCCCGCTCCGCCATCCGCGGCAACAGCCGTGACTACGAAGACCTTGTCCTCCCAAATCACCGGGGAGCCAGATCCGCGCCCCGGAATCAGAACCTTCCACTTGACGTTCTTGGTAGCACTCCACTCCACCGGTGGTTTGGCATCGGAGGAAGAACCGTTTCCAGAAGGTCCCCGCCAGTGGGACCAGTTTCCGGCCAATGCAATGGAAGGAAGCAGAAGAAGAGCAGAACAGATGAGAGAGATTCGATACGACATGATCATTCTATATGGCAATTTTGAGGAGGTCATTAAATGACAGCCTCCCGGGAAATTTTTCAATGCTTGTCTGGAAAATTCTTTTTCACAAAGGGAATCTCAAACCAATCGGACAGAAATTGGCCGAGCCAATCGGTATCTTTCGGGGCGGAAATAGAAAAATGAGGAAGGGCCGTTTGATAATCTCCGGCAGAGCAGAAACCGTCACCGACGAGGCCACTCTGTCAGAGATTTGGGCAGCCAATCCCCTTCTGATGCAATACCTGGGCACTCCCAAAAATCCCAAATTTATCTTTTACTGCATCCTAACCGAACAAGTTCGGTTCACGCGCGAATGAGCGCTCGATTACCACGCAGCCGACCTAAGCCTGTTGACTGTCTGGAGTTTACCTTTCCGGAAGACCTTGCCAGTCTATCATTCCTTCGAGCTAGTCATCACATGCCAGTAAAATACGCCTTCCAGTTTGCCTTCAACGGCACGCCTTTCTGTGGATGGCAGAAGCAAAGCGGCGTGGGACCCAAAGCCAACGAAAAACCAAGCATCGAGGAAATGCTCACAGAGGCGGTTGCGAAGGTGTGCGGAGAGAAAGTAACGATTGTCAGCAGCGGGCGAACCGATGCCGGAGTCCATTCCTGCGGTCAAATTGCTCATTTTTCCCTCTCCAGTCGACATGAGTCCGACGAGCACTTTATTGATGCCTTAAACCATCGGCTGCCTGAAACAATTCAAGTTCTTCAGATCGGCAGAGTTCCTGACTCCTTCAGAGCACAGAAAGCGGCTAGAAAGCAATACAGCTATTATTTTCAGCAAGGGCCAGCGAACCTTCCCCACCTTCGCAATTTCACGATGTGGAACCGACGCACCCTTGATGCCGCAGCGATGGATGAGGCGGTTCGTCACTTAATCGGCCGACATGATTTTGTTCCCTTCTGCGGAGCCGGGGCCAAGGTCAATTCAACGGTGAGGGAATTGACAGAAGCGTGCGCCACTCAAGAATCAATTCCGCTACCGGGATTTTCTCATTTTCCTGCGCAGTCCCTCATCCGGGTTCGACTCATCGGAACGGGATTTCTCAAACACATGGTTCGGAGCATCGCAGGAACCCTCAAAGAGATTGGAGAGGGACGCCGGTCGCCTGAAGATATGCGCATCATTCTGGAATCCGGAGATCGCCAGGCGGTGGGTCCGACAGCCCCCGCCAAAGGCCTTTGGCTCGACCAAGTTTGGTATGACGATGGAAACCCGTTTGCTGATCAGCCTGACAAAGCCCCCCATTGAATTTTCGTTCAATTACCTTCTCAGTATTCATCGAGAAAGGGGTGGCCCGCGGCGGCGGCCTTGTCGAGAGCTTCGGGACCATACCGCGGGAGAAAGACGACCGGGGCGGCCTCCTTGGTCTCGCTCAAGAGGACATTATTGAAGGTGAGGGTGGGGGAATCGTGAGCATTGGGATCGGTGGTCGTAAGCCAGACTGCCGGAAGCTCGTCCGCGTCGCTGCCGTCGGGAAAGTAACGCCCTCTTTTTGGGGGAAGGGATTTTCGGCGATTTTCATATTTGGGTAGACGTTGAAGATTTGACGAGATTAAAATTAAGAAGACAACTGCACAACGTTGTCGAATTCGACTCGTCCGTATAAGATTTCCGGTCTCGACTAATGGAGTTCTCTAAAAATCGACGTCAGCCCTTGCTCACCTGTGCCTTTGTGATGCTTGCAATTGGCTTCTTGCCATCGGCGCTGCTCGCGAACCAGGTGATCCTTCCCTTCGGATCGGTGTGGAACTACCTCGACGACGGCAGCGATCAGGGGACGGCCTGGGTCCAGCCGGGTTTCGATGATCGCACCTGGGCTTCGGGCCCCGCACAGCTGGGCTATGGCGAACGTGATGAGGCGACGGTTGTCGGCTTCGGCGGGGTTGGCTCCAACCGCTACCCGACCACCTACTTCCGGCGCACCTTCACCATCGCCGACCTTAAAACTTTTCCAGGACTGAGGATCAGCCTATTGCGTGACGATGGCGCGATCGTCTACATCAACGGAAGCGAGGTGCACCGCTCGAACATGCCAGCTGGCGAAATTAGCTACCTCGATTTCACAACCGGTCCTCTTGGAAGGGCGGAGAAGATCCCCGACGTGTTTACGGTATTGCCTGAGGTACTGGTGGCGGGAAAAAATTGGATCGCAGTGGAGGTCCACCAGGAAAGACCTGGCAGCTCGGACTTAAGCTTTGACCTCAAGGCCACGGACGGCTTCTACAATGCGCCGCCGGTCCTCGAAACCGCCCTGTTGGTGATCCATGCCGACGGCGGGACATCGCTCCATCTGAGCGCATCGGATTGTGATACTGAGTCCGATGGACTGCTCTTCGATTTCAGTGGTGTCGGCTCGGGACGCTTCGAGTTGAAAACCGCGCCCGGCATACCGATCTCGAGCGCGACCCAAGGACAGTTCGCCACGGGTCTGGTCACCTTCGTGCCACTCGCGCAGAGCTTCAGCTCCGCAAACATCGCCGGGAAATTGGCGGAGCCCGCCCGGCACGATGAGATCTCCGGCCTCGTCGCCTCGATTAAAAACCCCGGCATCCTCTGGGCCAGCGAGGACGGTGACAACCCGGAGACGCTGATCGCACTGGGGAGTGATGCGAGCAACCGCGGCGAGTGGACGCTGACCGGCGTAACCAACACCGATTGGGAGGATATCGCAGCCGCTGAAGTCGAGGGCCAGGCGATGCTCTACATCGGGGATTTCGGTGACAACAACGCAAACAGGGCCTCTCTCAGTATTCTGCGAGTCCAGGAACCGCTGGTCACCGGCACCTCCGGCGGATCGATCCCAATTACCGACATCGAAGCGATTAACTTCCAATACCCGGCCACTCCAGCCGGCGAAAGCGGCGCCGCCGGGCGCGACGCCGAGTCGATGATCGTCGATCCGCACACGGGCGATCTCTACATCCTGACCAAACGCGAGGTCGTCGGCCGGCTCTTCCGCCTCGCCCACCAAATGAGCTACACTGGGATTCAGACGCTCGAGTACCTCGGCGATCTTCCGGCGATCACCCACGACACCGTATATGGTTTCTCTGTGAGTTCGACCGCCGCCGACATCTCGCGCGACGGCCTCGAGGTGCTGGTGCGCAATTACGGACACGTGCAGCTCTTCAGCCGCCCAGACCTGGGCACCTCGATCGCCGCAATGTTGACCGGAAGTAAAATCGAAGACCAGCCCTTCGTCGGGATTGCACAGGAACGGCTCGGCGAGGCAATCTGCTTCTCAGCCGGCGGCGACGGCTATTACACCGTGAGTGAGAGATCGGCAGCCAGGGCGGATCTACCACTCTTCTTCTATCCCCGCATCCCGCCCGGCTCACCGCCGAAATTCTCCGTGACCGTCAGCGATGGAGCCCTCAGCGACGGCCCATACAGCGGGACCGTGCTATTCGACCCGAGTCCGAAAAATACGTGGCGGCACTTGTTCTTCGATACCGCGGATCTCGACAATCCGGCGCTGGAGCAATCGCGGTGGGGAGACCTCGCCGATCCCGATGCTGACGGGCGAGTGAACTTAATGGAGTATGCTCTGGGGACCAATCCGCTCAAACTGGAAACGCCGGACGGCCTCGAAGTTATTTCGAGTCCCGCTTCCCTGATCATGATTTACGAGATCGACACCTCTAAAACGGACATCGATTTGCGAGGGCAGACAAGTTCTGACCTCAGGAACTGGATCGATGTTCCCAGCGAGGTGTTGGCCAGCACGAATGGGATCGAGACACGCCGTGTGACAATCCCATTAGATGACTCGAGCCCTGGGTATCTACGCTTGAAAGTGTCCGCTCCGGATCCTGAGTGATCAAGCCCGCGAGGGGCCTGGGGCTCCGGTTCTGCCCAAAAAAGCTCGACGCGCATCTGGAAAATCTCCGTGCCTCCTATTTGAAGTTGAAAGCCAACAAGGGCGCGCCCCGGATCGGAGTGAAGGAACTGCCGGCGCACGTGCGCCGGCATTGGAGCGCCCTCGCGAGTTCAGTGGCCCGAGCGCAGGGTGCTTTTCGAGTCGGGAGAAACTGAACAGTTCAAACACCGGAAGACACTATCCTTGGGACCCGGTAGATGACATTTCGGATCTTTCCGCTGCGGGTTCATCAACATGGGCAACACCTTGGTAGGATTTTGACCCTTTTCGAATTCAGTTGTCGAAAGCTTGTTTTTAGCGGAAAACTTCAGGGTATTTTCTCATGAACTTCCCTGATTTAGCCAAGCTCCTCGAAGCCCGGACTGCGGTGATTGCTGATCATGGATTCCGTGATCGAAATCCCGAGGCTCACCTTGAAGCTCTCAAGAGGGTGAGCGAAGCGATCGTTTCATGGCATGAAGCGCACCGGAGTGAGATTGATGTGAATCTGGACCACTTTCTCACCGGAGCCAGTTATCAAAAGGCCCTTCTCTATCTTGAGACAGGGACGCGGCGGCCGTGTGGGGAGTAAGCAGCAGTTGATCGATCGTGCTGGAAGGAAAGGCTTTTCCTCAGAAAACTCCTTCCACCATAGTATTGGAGGCCCTCGCACCCGCTCCTTAGCGTGGGCCGCGTGCGCCGAAGTTGCGGTTGCGTGATGCCGGGGCCTTTTTCTGAGGGCGGGGAACCTTTGCGCCGAGTTCGGCTTCCGGGAGTGGGGTGTGTGGTTCGAAGCCGCCGAGCTTGCGACGTTCGATGAGTTTCTGGGTGAGCTTCTCGATATCGACAAGGAGGTGGAGCTCGTCCGCGGAAACGAGTGAGATCGCTTGCCCCCTTAATCCCGCTCGCCCGGTCCGGCCAATACGGTGGATGTAGTCTTCCGCTTGCTCGGGGAGATCGTAATTCACAACCTGCGGGAGATCATCGATATCGATTCCACGAGCTGCGATGTCCGTGGCGAAGAGGACCTTGACCTTTCCAGCCTTAAAGTCACTAAGTGCTTTCGTGCGGGCGTTTTGACTCTTGTTGCTATGAATCGCAACCGCGCTGATCCCCTGGCTTTCGAAGTAGGTCGCAAGCTTGTTCGCACCTCGCTTGGTTCGGGAAAAGACGAGGGTCTGAGTCCAGTTGTTCGATTTGATGAGTTCCACGAGAGCGTCGGCCTTACGGGTTCTCTCAAGCGGGATGAGGTATTGCGTCACGGACCCGGCCGTCGAGTTCCTTGGGCTGACGGAAATCTCGGTCGGGTTGTTGATCAACCCCTTGGCGAGCTTGCGGATGTCATCAGAAAAAGTCGCGGAGAACATGAGGTTCTGGCGATTGCGGGGAAGCTTGGAGATGATCTTCTTGATGTCGTGGATGAATCCCATGTCGAGCATGCGGTCCGCTTCATCGAGAATGAAAACTTCGAGCGTGTCGAATTTCATAGCCCCTTGGTTGATGAGGTCGAGAAGGCGACCCGGAGTGGCGATCAGGATGTCAGTCCCTTGACGGAGTTTTTTCAGCTGTGGGCCGGCGGGGACGCCACCAAAGATGACGTTCGAGCAAAGTTTCACGTGCTTTCCGTAGGTCGTGACGCTCTCGGCAATCTGCGCTGCGAGTTCACGAGTCGGAGTGAGAATCAGGGTGCGGACTTGCTGATCGCGAGCGCGCGCTCCTTTGATGAGCCGATTGAGGAGAGGAAGGGTAAAGCCCGCGGTCTTGCCGGTTCCCGTTTGCGCCGCCGCCATGACATCCCCCCCCGCCATGACCGCCGGGATCGCTTGAGCCTGAATGGGTGAGGGCGTGGTGTAGCCTTTTTCTTGAATGGCTCTGAGGATCTGAGGATCGAGACCAAGTTCGTCGAATGTCATAGAAGTGAGGTCGTAGACCTCCTTGAAAGGAGGATCATTCCTCCCGATCGTGGCCTTACTGCGGCACCTAAGGGTCAAGATGGCGGAATTAGCAAGGATGGGATGTCTTCCGGTAGTTTGAATTGCATGTTCCGTCTGGGCTTGATCGAGGTGCAATGACAGGGCGACTGGACGCAACACCGTTGGTGTTGCGTCTGGTCTTTGGCTTCGTTAGTTTCCCTCACTGGCCCAATACCTTTTTCCAATCGGCACTCAGCTTGATCATCGAAGCTCTCTGAGCTTTGGCATCTAGTTCCTCCAGCGTGAATCGAGAGCACATGATGTAGGGCGACTCGCCCTGGGTCCAGTGGCCGTAGGTGACGGTGACGAAGGTGCCGTCGGGGAGGATTTCGACTCCGGGATAGGTGGTGTCGTGGCCCTTCTTGTTGTCCATGACACGCAGGACATACTGACCGGGAGTGCCTTTCTCGAGATCGTCCCAAGTCCCGACCCAGCCGGACCAGTCGCCGGCGTTTGGCATGGGGCCGGAAACCTCTCCGGTTCCCATCACCTTGTTACCGGGGGAAATGCCGCGGAAGGAAATGAAGAGCCGTCCGTCGGGCCCATATTTTCCGGTATGCCGGTCACCGGTGAGCGAGATCGGGAGCTCGCGTGGTTCGCTCCAGCTTTCGCCTTCGTCATCCGAAAAAATGATGTGGGAATTCTTCTTTCGGGAATTCTCGCGGAGGAGCACCGCAAGACGTTTTCCGTCTGGCGAGCGGATGATTCCCGGTTCACAAAGGTGAATGTCCGAAGATTCGTAGATCGCTTTTGGATCCGACCAAGTCAGGCCCCCATCTGTGGAATTCGTCTGGAGCAGCTTGAAAACAACCGGACTTTTTCGCTTCCCATTTGGTTCAAGGAAACGCCCGTCGTCATGAAAGAGGCAAAAATAGTGACCGGGTTTTCCTTTCACTTCCGAGTGACAACCCATTGCGACGATCCCTCCAAAATCGCCGATCGCTTTCAGCTCGGACCAAGTCGCGCCCTCGTCTTCGGTGACAGACATCCTGATCGGATGTAGGCCGGAGAACATGATGATGCGTTTTTTCCCATCGGCATCCGTGACCCGATGAAGGGTCGGGACTTCTCTCGAGGTCAACCACGACTTCGGGGTTGGCAACCGCTTGGACCAAGTCAGGCCACCGTCGGTCGACCGTTTGTAAACGATTCCGCCGCGGCCATGGCCCTTTGGAAAAACGGTTAGGATGGTCTTGCCGTCATCGAGCAGGCAAGTGGTGGGGTGACCGAGATACTGGCCGGACTCGTGATCGACCAAGACCTGGCCGTAGTAATCGTCGGCGAGATCGATGAAGGAAATCTCGTTAGTGATCGCGGTTTTCTGGGCAGCGGCCGAGGCCACGATCAGGACGGAGGCGGTGAAGAGTGAAGTGAAAAATTGCATTTCTAATTTTTGAACCTCCAGCTTGAAAAGACAAGCCAGCAAAAACGTGGCCCGCGCTCTCGGGGAGGCTGGAAGTTTACTAAGCCAGGATGTCGTGGGTCCATACTCGAAAGAGCTTCGAGCCTGAACACAACACCGTTGGCCTTATACCGAGTAGTATTTCAAAAGAGAAAAAAATGCCGAAGCGGTATTAGAACAATCGCGATTGATCCCCCGCCCTGCTTGCCACCCCTGATCGAGTCTCGCTCGCGCTAATTCCGCAGCTCCAGCACGATCGGGCAGTGATCCGAGAGCTGCGCGGTAACCTCATCGCGAATCACCTCCGCTGAGATCACCTCCGGCAACGCAGCAGGCCATGGTAGAAGCCATCGAGAATGCGCGCGACGTTGGTGATCGGGAAGCGCGAGCTCAGCCCGGTGAAAAAACCGTCCTCTTTCAGCAGGGCGCTGTGCGGGTGGCCCCAGGCAGCGGCGTCTTTGTCCAGCTGTCCAGCAGTTGTATCCATTGAGCTCTTGCAGGGCGACGATGTCCGGCTGCTGCGCCGCGATCCACTTCAGCCGCGCAGCCTTACGCTTGGATTGCTTGCTGAAGCCATACCATACGTTGTGGCTGAGCAGGCGCAGGGTGGCGCCCGGCGTGCCAGTGAACGGATTACTCTTTGGGGAGGGGCGTTAGGGCACCCTTTTCTATTACTTCGTCCGTGGCGGAAATTCCGCCTTTGTTTTCACGCTCGTCGTGCTGCGCCTCTCGGTTTGCCACGCGTTGGGCTTCGTTTCGAGGACCGTGGTGTCGCCGTAGCCTTTTTGCAGCTCGAAGAGTTGCTTGCGGATGTCATCGATGAGTTCCTTTTTCTCGGGCTTGCCGTAGAGGTTTTTTAGCTCATCGGGGTCCGTTTTGAGGTCGTAGAATTCCCATTCGCCGAACTCATAAAAGTTAATGAGTTTGTAGCGGTCGGTGCGGATGCCGTTATGGCGTGGAACCTGGTGGTAGGAGGGATACTCGTAGTAGTGGTAGTAGATCGACTTTCTCCAGTCGGCGGGCTTGGTTCCCTTCATGAGTGGGACGAGCGATTGACCCTGCATGTCTTCGGGGACTTTTGCTCCGGCCATTTCGAGAAAGGTCTGGGCATAGTCGAGATTCTGGACGAGATCGGTGTTGCGTGATCCGGGCTTGATGACGCCGGGCCAGGAGACGATGAGGGGCATCTTTAAGGATTCTTCGTACATCCAGCGTTTGTCATACCAGCCGTGGTCGCCGATGTAAAAGCCTTGGTCGGAGGAGTAAACGAAGATGGTGTTGTCGGCGAGGCCTTCGTCTTCGAGGGTTTTGCGGAGGCGGGCGAGGTTTTCATCGACTCCTTTAATACTGCGGAGGTAGTTCTTGGCGTAGCGTTGGAACTTCCAGCGAACAAGCTCGCGGCCGGTGAGTTTAGCTTCGCGGAAGGCCTTGTCCTTGGGGCCGTAGGCCGCGCGCCAGATTTTGAGTTGCTCCGGAGTCATGCGCTTCATGTTCAGGTAAGCCGAGCGGTCTTCGCTGGGGCGGCGTTGTTTCGGGATCTTGAGATCGGGAGTGAGGTCGGTGAAGAGGTCGTGGTCGAGATACATGTGGCGCTCGATTTCCATCTCCTGATGCTGGGCGGGAATGCGGCCTTCGTATTGGTCGAAGAGAGTCGCCGGCTCGGGGATCTCGATATCGTCGTAAAGATGCAGGTGGCGCAAGGCGGGCATCCACGTGCGGTGGGGAGCTTTGTGCTGACACATGAGCATAAAGGGCTTGCCGAGAGCTTTTGATTCTTTGACAAAATCGATGGCCATGTCGGTAACGATGTCAGTGCAGTATCCGGGGACGGTTTTGCGGCCTTCGGGGGTGATCATGGCGGGGTTGTAGTAGTCGCCTTGTCCAGGGAGGACGGCCCAGGAGTCGAAGCCTTGGGGCTCACCTTTGAGGTGGGACTTGCCGTAAAGAGCGGTATGGTAGCCGGCAGCGCGCAGGATTTTGGGGAAAATTTGTTGGTTCCAATCGAAGCTATTCCCGTTGTTCATGAAGCCATTGATGTGGCTGTGTTTGCCACTCATGATGACGGCGCGGGAAGGGCCGCAGATCGAGTTGGTGCAGAAGGAATTTTCAAAGAGCATGCCGTCGGCGGCGAGCTTGTCGATTTCTGGGGTGGGGTTGACGGGTTTGAGCCAGCCGTTGTAGGCTCCGATGGCGTGGGGGGCGTGATCGTCGGTAAAGAAGAAGACAATGTTGGGTTTCTTCGCGTGGCTGATCGCGATGAGAGGAATTAGAAGGAATAAGAAAATTTTCATTTCCGGAGGCTAGAGAAGTGGGAAAGACTTGTCGAGCGGGAGAAGCAGCCTGTCTGGCACTGCGATGGCCGTCAATCGGGCAAAACCATCTAAAAAAGACCTTCTCCCCATAAAAGAGAGAAGGCCGATGAAAGATTGATCTGATTGGCTACTTGGAACGTACTAGGGTCAAGGTGAAGCTCTCACCACCTTCTTCGGCGGTTCCTGACACCTCGATGGTGTCATCGTTCACCCAGTGATGCTTGAGGCTCATCTCACCCTTCTCACCATCCGCCCGAACGTAGGAAAGCTCGAGAACAGCATCTTCATCATCCATACTCCACTTGCCAAGGTTTCCCCCACCCTCACTATTTCCGCCCATCATGAAGACCTCTTCAGAATCCGGATTGTAACCCATGAGCGAAATCCCCTTAGTATCGCCCATTGTGGAATTCACTTCGATGAGCTTATTTTCAAACTTCCAGGCATACACAATCTTGACACGCTCGCCCTTGGTCTCGGAATCCACCCAGGATCCAACAATCCCCTTCCAGTTGACATGAGCAAGAGCCTCTCCCAGATCCGTCCCTTGGGCGGGGGTGGTAAGCCCGGCGAACGCAAGCGCAGCGACACCAGTGAGAACGAGAATAGAACGACGGAATTTAGGAATATATGTAGACATAGGTGATTAAGCTATCGGGAATCTACTCACTGTGAAGTGATAAATTCTTCGAAATGAAATGTCAGGCTTCTTTTTTAGAACGAGTGCTCTAACCCCTTTACATCCAGTTATTATCACAGATTTGTGATGACGTTTCATCCAGTCCAGACTGGGCAAATTTTAGAGTTCACAACAAAGACACAGCTCTTCCAAGGGGGCGTCAGGGAGCTTACTCTAAGATACTCCAATTAGCTCCTCGAGAGCACCAATGACCTACTCCTTGCGTCTTGATCAGAGGCAAGTTAAGATTCAAATAACTTTACTCCTTCGTCAAATTGATCTCTTCATTCTCAAAAAAACTTCTCTCATTTCTAATCCTCGTAATCGTAATCGCTCCCGCGGCAGGAAAAAACAAGGCCTGGAAGTCTCTTAGCGGCAAACTCGAAAACACCGATAAAGCCCAAATACGAGTCTTCAAGCTCCGCGATCACGAGGGTAGGGGTCTGGATTGCCTGGAAGTTTTTCAGCCCAAAAAGAAATATAAGGAGGGCTACTACGGAGTCTCGCATTCCCTGAAAAACGGTGCATTTTCCATCCACTTGAGTCACTCCTCTGATTTCAAAAATTGGCTCCATTTGAAGGAGCTCGACCAACATGCCTCCCAAGCTACGATCCATGAAACGAGTGAGGGCGCCTTCCTTCTCGCCTATGAAAAAGACGCGCCCAATTCCTGCTGGATTCGGCTCCGCCTCTATCAAAGTCTCAACGACTTAAAAACGGGACAATTCTCTCGTGAAATCGACATTCCCCGAACCC
>Ga0209711_10000021_pt1 | contig 121885 bp, 112 predicted proteins | sample ArcticOcean_MG_C_7_FD_187441 | JGI IMG/M metagenome (GOLD analysis project Ga0209711, IMG submission 187441) | Marine microbial communities from western Arctic Ocean - ArcticOcean_MG_CB11_88 (SPAdes) (version 2) | ecosystem: Environmental > Aquatic > Marine > Oceanic | place: Arctic Ocean... | reverse complement strand
GGAGATTCCTGACACTCCCATGCCGGTGCAGATGCGTGAGATCAGTGAGGTCCACGTCTGCGATGAGCATGATCTCGGTGTTTGTGGTGGGCCGCGGTCACGATCGCTTTATTTGGAAAGGAGAAGTCGCTCGGCGAGAGCACCGCTGACTGGGCGTGATGTGAATGTTATATTACTTTTCGGACGAACCATTCCGTCGGCAGAGATAGACTACGATTATAAAATCGCTCGTTCTCATAGACCAGTATCGAACCGGTCACGATGTTGATGTTGATGTTGATCCACTCCAGAAGCGTCGCCTCCCCAAGCGGAGGCCTTGGAAGTCGGGGTCCCGCAGATTTCGATTCCGTAGAGGACGTCGCCGTTGCTATCGTGATTGGGCGGGAGAAAATTAGGCACAGATTTCGCTGACCCTCTGCCTTCAACCAAGGCTCTGCTTTCTCCACTTCCGTGGCCTGGAGTCTCTTAAGTTGACGCGTATGCTCGTTCAAGGTTCGGGAAGGGAGTGGAGCTTTTGAGAGGGCGTGGTTGCTCGGAGCCGAGGCCATAAGAAAAGGCTCCCGATCATGGGAGCCTTCTGGAAAGGGAGTGAGAGGAACTCGTACTATTCCTCTGTCGTATCAACCCGCTCGAAGCGGGCACCTTTTGAGATGTCGTAGATAAAAAAGGCAGTACCTCCGAAGACGACGAGAATGACGGCGGCGAAGAGGAGGTGGAGCAACGATTTCATCGGAAAAGTGGTCGCTTAAGCGCGGCCGAGGTAGGTACAGTCTTCGGTGCTAATTTTTAGAATATCGCCGGGCTTTACGAAGAGGGGGACCTGAACGGTGACGCCCGTTTCGAGAGTGGCTGGCTTGGTAGGATTGTTGGCGGTGTCTCCTTTGATGCCTTCGGAAGAATCGGTGACCTTGAGTTCCACGGAAGAGGGAAGGTCGATGCTGACAGCAGAACCTGCGACGAAGAGGACTTCGATCTCTTGGCCTTCTTTGATGAAGTTCTTAGCGTCGCCCACGAACTCATCGGTAAATCCGGTGGTCTCGTATGTTTGCATGTCCATGAAGTGGAGCATGCCAGGCTCCCCATAGGAAAACTCGAGCTTCTGACGGTCGGTTTCGACGACATCCACCTTTTCACTGGAAGCGAAGCGGATCGTTTTGGTCTTTCCGGTGGCGAAGGAGCGGATGGTGGCGGCGATGAGGGCGTTGCCCTTACCGGGAGTGCGGTGATCGAGACCGAGCACGATTCCGCTCTCACCTCCATACTTGATGCACTGTCCACGTTTGAGATTGGTTGCGACGGTTGCCATGTTGACTATGGGTTAGGGAAGAGCGGGGGCGGGGTCAAGGCTGGGGAAACGTGAATGGGGAAGAGTGAATGATGAATTACTGAGACGGGGAGCTTATTTACGGAGTTCGGCGCTAAATTCCATGCGGATGGTAGACTCGGATTCGCGGATGGTGAAATTGAGGACTTGGAAGGGGCGGTTGTCCCTCCATTTGTCGATTTCGCCGAGCCAAGTATCGAAGATCTTGTCAGGGCCGGAGACGGTCAGGGAGACGTTCTTTTCGACAATCGAGGCGTGGAGGACTTCGAGTTCGTAAGGGATGGGCGGGAGTTCGCAGAGGGTCACGATTTCCTTGGCGACTTGAGTCTTTTGCCAGCCATCGTAGAAATGACGCCCCAGCAAGGTGAGGAGAATGACGATGACGAGATGGAGACCCGTCCGGAGTTTACGGAACTTCGACATGGCTGAAGGCTTGCGGGAAGGGTAGAGGAGCGCTAACCATTCTCCAATGATCTATTTGGACAACCACGCGACGACTCAGGTGCACCCGGAGGTGGTCGAGGCGATGCTGCCTTTTTTGCGAGACCATTTTCACAATCCTTCGAGCGGCTATCGCGCGAGTCGGGTGGTGAAGAAGGCGATTTCGACGGCGCGCGCCCAGGTGGCCCAGCTAATCGGAGCGAAGGAAGAGGAGATTGTTTTCACGGGCTGCGGCACGGAGTCGAATAACATGGTGCTGAAGTCGCTCGCTCGAATTTACGGACGAAAGACGTCTCGGGTAATTACGGGGAAAATCGAGCACAGTGCGGTGCTGCGTCCTTGTGAGGCGATGGAGGCAGTGGGCTTTGATCTGGTGCGTTGTGGCGTTGATTCAGAGGGCCGAGTGGAGATCGACGAATTTGAGGTGGCCTGCGATGGCGCGGAGCATGGGTTTGCGAGCATCATGTGGGCGAACAATGAGACGGGCGTGATTCAGCCGATCGCCGAGCTTTGTGAGATCGCGAAGTCGCGTGGCTATGCTTTTCACTCGGATGCGATTCAGGCGGTGGGGAAAACACCGGTGAATGTGCGTGAGGTTCCCGTCGATTTTTTGAGTATTAGTGGCCACAAATTTCATGCGCCGAAGGGCGTGGGTGCTCTTTATCTTCGTGAGGGGACTCGTTTTGAGCCACTCATTCGTGGGGGTGGGCAGGAAGATGGGCGCCGGAGTGGGACGGAAAATGTGCCTTATATTGTGGGGCTCGGCCGGGCGGCGGAGCTTGCTTATCAAGGTCTCGAAGTTGACGGGCACCGAGGAATCATGGAGCTTCGGGATCATCTTGAGGCTCGTCTTTGTGATGAGATTGAGGGCGTCACGCTCAACGGCAGTCGGGAGCATCGGGTGCCGACCTGTGCGCATGTTTCTTTTGAACATTGTGAAGGGGCGGGCCTCCTTATTTTGTTGGACGAGTATGGTGTTCAGGTATCGACCGGAAGTGCTTGCATGACTGGGAAGCAGCAGCCGAGTCATGTGCAGAAGGCGATGGGGATTGATGATGCCCAGGCCAAGAGCAGTCTGCGCATTTCGCTTTCGAGTTTCACCATCCGTGATGAAGTGGATGAGGCGGTGGAGGCGATTAAGAGGGCGGTGAAGAAATTGCGTCAGGTGCAGGGCGGCGGCGGAATGGGGCCGGTGGTAGTTTATTCCTGAAGGAGATGAAGGAGATGAAGGAGATGAAGCAGAAGAGCGTTGGCGATCTTTTGATCTGCGGTTCCGCTGAATGGAAAAGGAGATAATTTTCCTGTCTTATCGTTGGTGGTTCGATGAATGGCGCCGCCAAAAATATTCTGCCACCCGAGCGAGGTAATAAGAGTAAGGATGAAAAAATAATGCAGGGAGTTTTCTTCAAAAGGTGAATCTCACAAGGGGGAGACACCTATTTTTTTAGAGTTCAATCTTCACCTGGGGCATCGGGATGATGACTTTGGTGTTTGGGAGCTTATCTTGAAGTTGCTCTTTAAACCAGGCGGTGGCGGGGGGATCTCCGTGGACGAGGAGGATTTTTTTGGGCCGCATGTTGACGGCAAAGTCGAGGAGCTCGTCACGGTGGGCGTGGCCGGAGAAATCGAATTCATCGACGGCGCAGTTGAGTGGAACTTTATGGGTGCCATCGAGGCGGATGAGATCGCCGGTGGAGGCTTTCTTGATCTTGCCTGCCGGAGTGGCGGGATCAGCGTAGCCGACGAAGAGAAGGGAGTTGAGCGGGTTTGGGAGGAACTCGCGCGCAAAAATATTGGAGACTGTTTTCTCGGACATCATTCCACTGGAGAGGCAGTAGATGGCTCCGGGTTTGTATTCGATGGGTTCCCGGGAGCGTTTTTTACTTCCAGTGATGACGTCCATGTCCTTGAGGATCTGAAAACCTGGGCGGGTGCGGCGGGTTTGGCGAGCGAGGGAGTCATAGAGAATGGTCATCTTGGTACTCAGGCCGCCAATGATGATGGGTGTTTTCTCCGGGATGATACCGTCCATCTTGAAGCCATCGAGCATAGTGAGGACTTCTTGGGTTTTGCCGATGGCGAAGACGGGGATGAGGACGGAACCTCCGTCTTCCAGGGTGCGTTTGATGTTGTTTGCGAGGCGTTCGGCTTCCTTTGGTTTGATGTTTCCGCCGGGTCGCTCGTCGATGCCCCGGGTAGTTTCCATGATGAGGACATCGGGCTCGACGAGATCGGGGAAGCGGGCGCCTTTGATGAGGGCGTGGTCGTGGAAGTGGACGTCGCCGGTGTAGAAGATCGATTTTTTATTCCGCTCGAAAAGGATGCCGGCGGAGCCGAGGATGTGGCCGGCATCGAAGAAGGTGACTTGGGTGCTTTCGTCTTTATCGTAGTTTAAGGGGAAGGGGCGCTCGTAGTCGCGGAGCATCCAGTTGTCCTTGAGGTAGTCGACTTCACGGTGATGGAAAAGGGGATAACTCGGGATGTCGAGTTCGGTGGCCTGGCTGGTCATCACGTTGATGGAATTGTGCAGGAGGGCTTCTCCAAGGGCGGCGCATCCGGCGGTCAGGTAGACGGGGCAGGAAGGGTGTTCACGCTGAGCGACGGGGAGGGTGCCGATGTGATCGAGATGAGAGTGGGAAATGACAATGGCGTCGGCGGTATCGAACTTGATTTCTTGGAAGCGCGGGATGGCGTCATCACCTTCTTCCTTCGGGTGCATTCCGGCATCGAGGATAATGGTTTCATCACCGAGGGTGAGGGCGTAGGAATTTGCGCCGATTTCCTGGCGAAGGGTGAGGGATTGGAAGGAGAAACCGGACATCGGGGAGAGTGAATAGGGAAGTGGGATGGGGGGGAAGAGTGAATGGTGAATATTGAATAGAGAAAGCTTGGTTGGGGAGGGGATGAACGGTGAGATTTGACCAAGAACGATGAACGACTTGGTTGGTGGGCCTCAGAGGACGAGAAGGGTAACAGGGGCTTGGTTGATAAGCGGCAGGGTGCTGCGGCCCCTTTGGATGAAAAAAGGCACTCTGATCTCAGAGCGCCTTTTGGAAGTTGGGTGTTCGAATTTTTGGTTCTACTTAGAGGTGAGTTTCATGCGGATGAGGGCGAAGACGCTGAGTCCGACGATGACTAGGAGGGTGAGGATACCGGTGCCGGATGCTCCCAGTCCGCTAGAGGGAATTTCAGCGAGAGGGCCGGTGGGGGCGTCCGATACTTCGGCGATCGGGGGGAGAAGGTCGGCTACGGAGAGAATTCCTTTACCTGCTTCGGGGCGGAGGGCAGCGACCATGTCAGGAGTGACTGCTGATGCGCTGTTCCCAAAGGAATTCCGAACGTAGGTGAGGACGGCGGCGGTGTTTTCATCGGTCTGTGGGAAGATGACATCCATTAGGGGCATCATAGCACCGTTGTAGGTGTTGCCTTTTACTTCGATGGGGCCTGCGAGTCCACGGAGTTGAATGTTGATGAGGTTTTCGGCGGGGCCGTTGACCCATTCGGATTCATTGAGGGGAGGGAAGGCTCCGGGAATTCCTTGTCCGGTGGGTTGGTGGCAGGTGGTGCAGGATCCGGGTTTATCGTAGAGGGATTTCCCCAGCTCCATGATTGCTGGGTCGATGACGGCGGTTTCTTCAGGCATTTTTTTAGGAGTGGCTGGAATTGGTTTTGGAGTGGTAGGCTTGGGCTCGTTTTTGGCGGGCTTTAGCTCTTGGGACTCGTATACGGGTGGTGTTTCACTGGATTCTTTGGTGAGAGTCAAGAGCCACGCGATGACATCGCGCATTTCGCCGGGTTTCAGGATGGCTTCCAAGGAAGGCATCGACGAGGGAAGTGTAGTGGTTTTTTCGATATCTGCATGGGCAATTTTCCAAATACTTTCCCCTTCCTTGAGGTCAATCGATTTGTCGGAGTCACGGAGGACCATACCCACTTTTTCCTGACCGTCAGTGAGTTTGACGGAGGCGAGTCCAAAACCGGAGGCGATCTCAGCGCTGGGGGCGATGAGGGACTCGAGGAGGCCTTTGGCATCGTGGCGGAGGGCGACGCCCATGAGGTTGGGGCCGGCTTCGCCTCCTTCGCTATGGCCCGGTTCGTGTCGATGGCAGCGCATGCACTGGGCGGCACCGTGGGATTGGAAGATTTTGAAGCCTTTCTTGGGATCTCCTCCGGAGAGGGAGGGAGCCCAGAGGGCGGTGATATTTTCCTTTGGAATGGATTCGCGGTAGCTCTTGAGGGCCGCTTTAATGGCGGGTTCCTGACGAACTTGTGCGGCATTGAGTAGCTCGAGTGAGGATGCTTGGTCGCCTTTTCCTGAGGTGAGTTTGACGAGGCCGTCACGGATGAGGGGGACGGCGTGCTCGGCGGGGAGTTTGGTGGTAATCTTCCAAGCGGTTTGGCGTCGGGAAACTGATTTGGAGGCGAGGGCGCCTTTGAGGGCAGAGACGTTCGCAGCGGGGTCGCGCTCGGAGGCCAGTTTGAGAGCGCTGGTGGCGAGTTGGTCGTTATTTGACTTTGCCATTTCGCCGAGGATTTCGGTGGCATTGGCGGGGGAGCCGGCGAGGAGGAGCTTGAGGGCCTCGGCGCGGGTGGAGCCATCCTGTTTTTCATCGCGAACGAGGCGAGTGAGGCTGCCGCTATCGAGTGAGTCCATGCTGAGGCCGTATTGAAGGGTGAGCTCGAGAGCTTTCCCGAGAATCTTGCCATCGGCGGAGAGAAGGGGCTCGATGTTGGCTGCGAGAGCGGCCTTGGTGCCGCTGGCATCGCGCGGGGGAAGTGGGTGGTGCTTGCCGATCGACTGGTCAACGGCGTGGGGCGTGTCCCAGATCGAGAGGAGGCGGATGATATCGAGGCGTTCATTTTGGTCGAGCTTTTGATTAGCGGCGACCTTTGTGAGGCGGGCAATGTTTTTCTCACCTCCAAGGCGGTAGGCGGAGTAGATGAGGCGTCGAAGCATCATGCGGGTAAGGGGACGACCGGGGCCATCGGTGGCGTAGTCATCGAGGAGGGCGGCGAGAGCCGGGCGGACGGACTCCATGGAGGTGTCATGGATGGCGCGGATGGCTTCGTCGGAGACCTTAGGATCCTGATCGGTGACGAGTTGGACGAGGCGGTCGTCATTCAAACGGCGGAGAGCGACGACGCTCGCGAGTCGGACGGCGGCGCTTTCGTGAGTCCGAAGGGCGGCGATGTTATCGGCTCCGGCGCAGGCGATGAGTCCCATAGTGGCCGCATGGCGGAGGTAGGGATCGTAGTTGTTATTCTTCGCGAGGATGTTGATGAGCTCGGGGGTGGCATCCGCAAGGGGGCGGCGTGACAGGGCGAGGGCGGCAAGGGCCTGGACGCGCGTGGATTCATCTTTTAAGAGTGGAAGGAGGGCGGAGGAATCGGGGAGTGGTGCTTCTCCGAGGGCTTGCGCGGCTTGTCCGCGGACGAGGGCGTCAGAGTTATCAAGAAGGCGGATGAGGAAGCGGGTGGCATTATCACTCTGGTTCTTGCGAGCGAGCATCCCGAGGCCCCAGACGCCGTGAAGTCGTTCCATTTCATTGATGCGCTGATTGGCCGCAGCAGTGAAGTGGGCGAGCGCCTCAGGCTTCATGGAGAGATAATACTGAGCCCGGAGGCGGACTCGCATGTCGACGTGACCGAGAAGGCCGACAAGAGACTGGGCGTCGAGATATTTGAAGCCTTTCTTGAAGAGATCGGCGACCGATTTTGCGGTGGGATCTTCGGCGAGGCCGGGTTGGGTGATGGTGTAGATACGACCGGCTTCGTGAGATTTCCAACCGTTGATGAAGTCGGAGACGAAAAGTTTGCCATCGTAGCCCCAATCGACGTCGGTGACGGCGGTGCCCCAGCTGAACTTGGATGAATCGCTGAGGGAGAATCCGGCGCCTTCTGGTTCGATGCCGAATTTCCAAATGCCAGAGGCGGCTGCGCCGCCTCGGTAGTCGCAGATGAGGAACTGGTCTTTACAGCCGAGCTCGTATCCGGTTCCGGGATGGTAGGCGAGGCCGGAGGGTCCGGAGGTTAAATTGGAAATGGGAGGAAGAATGTAAGCGGGTTGGAGGTCGTTGTAGGGCTCCCACATTTTTTCCTGCATCCAGCGGTTTACAGGGCGGTCGGGAATGCCGGCGGTGGTGTGGAAGGAGTGGAGGACTTGGTGGCCCATGCGCCAGCCAGAGTCGGCACCATCCATGAGGACGACGACGCGGGCGCGGTCGCCTTGATCGGAGTTGTTATCGACGGAGACGGCGGTGCCGTATTTGTCGAAGGCGATTTCCTTTGGGTTGCGCAGGCCGGTGTGGACGACTTCGAAGTTTGAGCCATCGGGATCGAAGCGGAAAATGGCGCCTTGGTCGGGGAATTTGTAGGACTTGCCTTCCTTGGTGGTGAAGCTGAAGCCGCGGTCTCCGATGGTGGCGTAAATGCGGCCGTCGGGTCCAAGGGCGAAGCCATTGAGGTCGTGTCCCGAGAAGGAGACGCGCACGCCCATGCCATCTTGGATGACGGTGCGTGCGTCTGACACAAGGTCGCCATTTTCGTCCTGAAGTGCCCAAATTTTAGGGATGCAGGCGAAATAAATAGTGCCTTCGAAAGCCATTATGCCGGCGGCGGTGCCATCGAGGAGGTCGTTGAAGTTCTCAGCGTAGATTTTGGATTCGTCGGCGACGCCATCGCCATCGATATCGACGAAGACGCGGATTTTTTCCGAGACCTTGGTGAGGTTGGCGACGGGTGTTTTGTGGTCCCATTTCTTGTGCATGGCCACGCGGTCGGCGGTGGTCTGCGCGGAGATGTCATCCATGAGCCAGTAGAGGTGATCCCGGTTGTCCTCGACGCCAAAGCGGAAGCGGTGGGTCTCGGCGGCGTAGACGTGGCCTTGTTCATCGATGGTGAGTGCGGTGGGCGAATAGAGTCCGGAGGCCTTGTTATCGGTGAAGATTTTTACGGATGCGCCATTGGGGACGGTAAGGCCGGGGATGACATCGGTGGAGACGAGGCCTTCTTCGTGGAGCTTGCCGTCTTTTTTGGTGGGAGGGAACTTGGGGTTCGGGTAGTCGGTGAAAAAGAAGTGGTCGGCATTGATGATGCCCCAAGCGCCGCGGTGTCCGTCTTTAATGCGGATTTGGGCTTTCTTTCCCTTGAGATCGGCAGTGCGCCAAACTACGGGGCGCATGAGGAGGTCGTTTTGACCCGAGTTCTGCATCTTGATTTTTCCATCGACGAGGAGCTGAACGGTGGTTTTTCCGGCGTGACTTCCGCCAGAGACGAGAAAGGCGAGGTAGGGGAGGTCGATGGTGAACTCGGGAGAGGTGAGAGAGCCGACAGAGGCGTCGCCTTGGTGGGCCGAGCTGACGAAGTAGTTGTCGGAGTAGTTTTTCACATTGCCATTCATGCCATCCGGGCTGGTCGCAGTGGGGGAGAGACCGAAGGCTGATCCTTCGACTTTCCACTCTCCGAATCCATCGGACTCGAAGGCTTCATACTTGATGTTTTTGGCGGACAGGTTTCCTGCGAGCAGGAGGGGGAGAAGAAGAGATTTTCGCATAAAGAAAAGAGATGGTGTGAATACGGAAAAAGTGAGGCGGAATTGCAACGAATTACAGATTAGGGCATGAGAAGAGGTTCGAAGCCGCCTGCGGTGGCTGCGGTCTTGCTGTTCGCGGTCTGGAGGACTCCGATGACAGTACCGAGGCGCTCGCTAAAAATGGGGGAGCCGCTCATACCGCCGGCTGGGAAAGGCTTATTGTTTTTAAAGACGACCTGGTGCTGATTGCCGCGAGGAAGCCTCACGACGGTGGCTACGATTTTTTTCTTTTTGTTGAGGATGTAAATGCGGTCGCCGACCTGGATGTCGGGATTTTTGAGGTAGGGAAGGGCGTCGGAAGAGGAGAGGGTTTTCGGGTCGAACTCGAGAACAAGGAGGTCTTTTTGACGATGAACGGTTTCTCCGACGACGACGGAGCCTTCCTTGCCTTTTCGAAGAAGCTGGGTGGCGGGGGCGCTTCCGCCTTGGTGGATGGAGCAGGCGAGGTAGATCTTACCTTGGTGGTTGAAGTGGAAAAAGGTGCCCGGGAGGGTGAGATGATGGATTGTTTGATAAGATGGCACGCCGATGGGCTTACTCGTTTTTGTATCGGAACAAGAGGTGAGGAGAACCAGGGCGCTGAGGAAGGAGAGGAACTTCGTCATGGTGGGAAGGTGGCACAGGATGGGGGGAGGAGAAACTTAGAATTTTGAACCACCGATGGATGGGGGCTGATCTGTGAGGAAGCTTTACTCTCTGAGGAATGAACGGGGCAGGATGCCCTGGCTCCTTTGATTAAAAAAGGACTCGGGCACGGGGCCGGAGTTCTGGAAAGGAGTGGGGGCATCCTGCCCCCAGTTGGAATGATCGGGGCGAGACGCCCGGGTCCTTTAAAGATTGGCGACAATGGCGGCGGTTATCACGGCGGTGTTGGCTTTTGTTTCGCCGTCGGCTCCGGTGAAGATGTCGCCGGTGCGTAGCCCGGAATCGATGACCTTTTGGACCGCTGAATCAATGGCGTCAGCTGCGGCGGTTTCGCCGAGGGAGTAGCGCAGAAGCATGGAAATCGAGAGAATCTGGGCGATCGGATTGGCGATACCTTGGCCGGCGATGTCGGGTGCGGAGCCGCCGGAGGGCTCATACATGCCGAAGTAGAGCCCGCTGTCCTTCACCTTGCCAAGGCTGGCGGAGGGGAGCATGCCGAGGGAGCCGGAAATCATGGCCATTTCATCTGAAAGGATGTCGCCGAAGAGGTTTTCAGTGACGATTACATCGAAGGAGTCGGGTCGTTTCACCAACTGCATCGCGGCGTTGTCGACATAGAGATGATCCATGGTGATCTCGGGGTATTGTTTGGCGACTTCGTTTGCGGTTTCACGCCAAAGGACGGAGGTGGCGAGGACATTTGCTTTGTCGACGGAAGTGAGGCGCTTGTCGCGGCCCATTGCTGCTTTGAAGGCGACGTGGAGGATGTTTTCGATCTCGGATTTTTTGTAGACCATGGTGTCGAAGGCGACGATTTCGCCATCGCGTTCTTCGCGGCCCTTGGGATCGCCGAAGTAGATGCCACCGGTGAGTTCGCGCACGCAGAGGACGTCGAAGCCATTCGGGATGAGTTCGTTCTTAACCGGGGAGGCGTGAGTGAGGGCGGGAAGGCAGGAGCCGGGGCGGAGGTTAGCGAAGAGGCCGAAATGTTTCCGCAGGGGAAGGAGGGCGCCGCGCTCAGGTTGGATGTCGGGGGGAAGGTTTTCCCACTTGGGTCCGCCGACGGAGCCGAAGAGAATAGCGTCGGCCTTTTCACAGGCTTCGATTGTGTCCTGGGGGAGAGGGGTTTCATTGTCGGTGGCATCGAGAGCAGCGCCGCCGACGAGGTGCTCTGAGCGGGAGATTTTGAAGGAGAATTTTTCAGAGACGGCGTCGAGGACGTTGAGGGCTTCGACCATGACTTCCGGGCCGATGCCGTCGCCTGAAAGGACGGTGATGGTGTGGGACATGGAGCGGATTTAGCGGGAAATGGGAATTATTAAAGGGAGTTTTGGGATGAATGCCAGAAATCGGGTGCGAACTTTGGAAGTAATGCTAGGTTCAAGAGTGAAACAGAAGTCGCTACTTAGCAGTTTAGCCGTTCCTTTTTTGGCTGTCGTTGTTTTGGGATTGTCCAACTCTCGTGCAGAACCCTCAAAGGAGCTCATCAATTTTAAGAAAGATCCCAAAGTGAAAATGGGAATTACCGATGATGGGGTGATGGGTGGTCTTTCCAAGGGACAGATGAAGATATCGGAGGAGGGAAATCTCTTGTTCAGTGGGACGCTTTCTCTCCAGAACAACGGGGGGTTTTCCTCCCTGCGGATGGATATCGGAAGATGGAATCTCGAGGGATGGCAGGGGATCGAAGTGAAGGTTAAGGGCGATGGTCGGACCTACGATCTCCGCGTCACGACGGACGAGCGATTTAGACGTTCTCCGATTTCTTTCAGAGGCAAGATTTCCACTGAGAAAGGAAAGTGGACGACGGTGAAGGTTTCCTTTTCCGAGCTAAAGGGCGGATGGCGGGGAATGACCTTAAAGAACGAGTTTGATCCAGCGAAAATTGAAACGATTGGGATCACCGTGGCAGATAAGAAAGAAGGTCTTTTCGAGCTGGAAGTCGAATCGATCAAGGCTTGGAAGTAGTTACTCTGATAATAACGATATAACTCAAGGAGCGAAACTCGGTGGTTGGTTTTCAAGTTTCTACAGAAGGTGAGGAGAACTGCAAATGACAAGATAGTCGCCTTCATTTAGATCAAATGACGACGTGATATTCTAACCTCCATATGCTGGTTTTTCGGTGAGGAGGATTTCACGCTCGATCTTGCAGTTAAAAGCCACTTTCCCAAATCGAGATTTTGAGCCTTTGAATATAGCCACCGTTCTTAATCGACCGCTCGTGATTGCGGAGAAGGTGGGCGTTCCTTTGATTTCCAGGAGAGAAACTGCCCCTTCTGAGGCGGAAGAACGTCGTAACGTTTTGATCCGATTAGATGCTCCCCCGGGACGTCGAAGATTTGTAATTAGTAGGTAAATCTTGTGTTTGGGATCCGCTGTCAGAGGCGTGACCTTAGTCGTGTTGCACGAGGTGAATGAGAGGAAGACATCCAGTGGCGAGAGCGGCGGAACGGACGTTAAATTTTAGGTTTGGACTCATCTGCTTTTAATAGGGAAGTCTGCGTTCCACTTCATCTAACAAGAAAAACCCCCGCTCTGTCGTGAGACAAAACAGAGGTTTTAAATTAGATCTCGAAGAAGATCGCTTAAGCAGCTTTCTTTGCTTCTTTCTTCTCAGTGGCACCGAAGCCGGCCTTCTTGAGGGCCTTGATGAGGGCTTTGACCTGCACTGATTTTCCGGCGGTAACCACCGTTTTGGCATTGGTGCCTACTTTTTTTCCGATGGTTACTTTCGTGACTCCTTTGACGCTCTTAAGTGCAGCCTGCACTTTTGGGGGACATCCGGATACTCACCGTAAGCCAGACACGTCAAGAGTGACGGTCTGTTCATTAGCAGCTTTCTTTTCAGAGGAACCAAAGCCGGCCTTCTTGAGGGCCTTAATGAGGACTTTAACCTGTACTGATTTTCCGGCGGTAACCACCGTTTTGGCATTGGTGCCTACTTTTTTCCCGACGGCCACTTTCGTGACTCCTTTGACGCTCTTAAGTGCAGCCTGCACTTTTTTAGGACATCCAGCCGCTCATTTAAGGCCTGTCACATCGAGCGTGACGGTCTGTTCATCAGCAGCAACGACTACAGGAGCCGCAAAGGCACCAGCGGTGAGTGCTGCTACTGCAGCAATCGTGGTAATAATGGTTTTCATTTTAGTTGGTTTTTTGCCCAGAGGAAAATTTCTTCCGTGCAGTAAGGAGGTAAACACAAAAAAGGTGATTTTACTAAAGGTAATTTATTCCCGAAAATTTTAACGAACTTCTCCGGGGCCAAAATTGAGGCCAAATTGGAGAAAAATTGAGTCGGCCGATTCACCAGGGAGCTCGTCGTGGGAATACTGAAGGCGCAGGAAAGAGTCGTTTTCTCCCAAGTCAAAGCTACGGGTGAGTGCGAGTGAAATACGGTCGCGCTTTTCCGAGTCAAAGGCGTATTCGATGTCGCCTAGGTGGAGTTCGGCTCCCGCTTCGCGACCCTGAAGATGCTCGTAGCGGATGGCGGTGGTCCAGCTTTCCGCGAAGCGGTAGCTGGCGAAGGCCGCGAAAGTCGATTGCGAAACGTTGCCGATGTTAGCGGCGTTGTCGGGGTGCTGCCAGGCGACGTCTCGGTAGGCGAGTTCCATGCCAAGAGATAATTCGCGGCCTCCGGATTCGATACCGTTTTCGCGCCAGGTGTATGTGTAATCAAGCGAATAGAGATTGGTGTCGCGGTCGTAGCGATTGTCTCCCCACGCGCCGTTGAGGCCGAGGCGATGTCGATGGAAGTCGCTGCGATTGTATCCAAAGAAAGCGCGTGCGGTGATGAGATCATCGCTGAAATAGGCACTTTCGCTCCCGTTATCATGAGGGTCGGCCGGGCCTTCATCATGGCCTTCATCATGGCCTTCATCATGGCCTTCGTGCGTCGCAGCTTGTCCGTAGCTTGAGGAAATGGCGAAGAAAGTTTGGTCAAACTCGGCGAGCCAAGTGAGCTCGACGCCTTCGCTGGTGAGTCCCTCTTCGCCGAGGAATTGCGAGGTGAAGAGGTCGGAATTTACATAGTCCCAGCTGTGGAGGTGCTTGTTATTTTGCCTCCCCAGACGGTTCATAAATCGGCCCACCCGAAGATCGAAGCCACCGGGAAGCTCCTGAAATCTCAGAAAGGCTTCTTCCAGTTCAACATCGAGCTCGTGGTGGGAATCAGTGAAGACGTTGGTATTAATAAAACCGGCAAGCCAATCGTCGACGCGAAGGCTGAGTCCCAGATCGATGCCTTGGAGAGCGAAGTTATCGTTGGGATCGTGGGCGTGTCCGCCGACCTCTTCCAATGACGATGCCGAAGTCGCCCCAATGACGCCATTTATGTGAAGGGTGGGATCAAGCTGGACCTCCGCCCAAAGAGGAGCGGTAAGGAAAAAGGAGAGTAATGTTTTCATTGATGCAAGTAACTTGCATTAGTGGGGCGTTACGTCAAGTGGGAGATTTGAAAAAATTTAGGGAACTTTGAGACTTAACCATCGTCACCAATTGATTCGGTTGATCAGGAGGTGAATGCTTCTTGAGCAAGTCTCTCTTGATGAGTTGATTGAGGCGACAGATCAAGCGCGTTGAAGAGGTCTTGGGAATCGCTCTTTTTTAAGAGAACGACACGGACGGTCACGGAAGCCGGGGCAATTTTGCTGGGGAATACGGCTGCGATTCCTACGATTCGTTCGCGGGATTTTGTTTTCCTAAAAAAAGCAAATCGCCTAGCGCGTGGCGAAATCTCCGCCGAGGGCGAGGTGGAGGTCGATGCGGTTTTGGAGGCGGAGATTGCGGAGCCGGATGAGGGCGGCGCGGGCACTCTCGGCACGGCGTTGAGCTTCGAGATACTCGAGGAAGGAGGCACCTTCGACTCCGAGGGCGATGTCATCCAGTGCTCGTTTTTCGGCGAGGTTGGATTGTTCCACTTCGGTTTCGAGGAAGGTTTCCTGCTCGCTAAGGGAGTGGTCGGCGTCGATGGCGGATTCGACTTCGCGGAAGGCGAGGAGGGCTGAGGTGGCGTAGTCGTTGATCTTCGCGCGGTTCCGCTCGAGAGCGGCACGGGCTTGGGCGGAAAGAGCGCCGCCACGGTAAATAGTCTGGGCGAGTGATGCGGCGACGGAGTAGACGAGGAAGTCGGGGTCAAAGACACGGCGGATGCTGCTGTCGCCATTGGAAAGACCACCGTTGAGGTTGAGGGAGGGGAGGAGGTTCTTGCGGAAGATTTCCGCTCGCTGGGCTGAAGCGAAGAGGTCGGCACGCGCGGCCTGGAGGTCGGGACGTCGGGCGAGGAGTTCCGAGGGCAGCCCGGCCGGGATGTTTTGGGAGAGAGTGGGGAGGGTCGAAGAGGAGGCGATTGTGGCGGAGGGGTAGCGGCCGAGGAGGGCTTCAAGAACGCGGGCGGCGTCATCGCGGCTGAGCCGACGGGATCGGAGGGTTCGCTCGGCGCTCGCGATGTTATTGCGGGCGAATTTGACATCGACGGCCCGGAGCGTCTGGGCCTTGTAGCGTCTCTCGACTACTGGCAGGGCCTTTTGATAGGAAATGACGGTGCGCTGAGCGAGATCGAGTTGGCGCTCGGCAGTGACGAGATTGCACCAAGAGCGGGCGGTGTTGGCGGCGAGGGAAAGGCGGGCGCCCCGGTAGTCGGCGAGGGCGGCGGAGTAATCGGCTCGGCTGGCAAGGTCACTATTTCGAAGGCGGCCCCAGAGGTCAGGCTCCCAGCTGGCATTGAGGGAAAGGGAGTAGCTTGCGGAGGAGGAGGCATTTTCGCCACCGCTGCGGCGATAGCCGGTTGAGGCCCCGACGGTTGGTTTGCGGGCAGCGCCACCAATGATGGTGCCTTCTTTGGCAGCGCGGAGGCGGTGGGCGGCAGACTGGAGGTTATTGTTGTGCTTGAGAGCCTCCATTACGAGCTTGGTCATGCGTGCGTCATCGAACTCGCTGAGCCAGCCCGTGCTAATCTTGGCATTCTGACCGGATTGAGCGGCGGCGAACACAGCGGGGCCATCAATTTTCGAGGTCGTGACCGCTTGGGGTCCCTTGAGCGCTTCACAGCCCGTGAGGCAGAGGACGAGGGAGCAGGCAGCGATGCGGAAGTCGAACATGTGGGAAGATCTTACCGATCCTCTACGAGTGGGCAAGCGGACTACTCTCACTTTTTGCGCTGAGAAGTTATTTTGGAGAGTGATTTTCTTTCAGTAGCGATACTTAGCCTGCGCCTTTAAAAGGGTTGCTATGGTCAATACCTGTCAGAAGTGCAGAGTCAGCAATACGCCTTACGAAAGTAGTAGTATCAACAAGTCTGGACTACGAATGGCAGAGGGCAGAGGACCAGACTGAGACCGCTTTAATCTCCAAAGTGGTATTTTTTGTCCTGCACGGTGGCATTTGGGGGAATCTTCTTTTGCTCAAACCATTGGTAGCCGGTTTCGAGGTTTTTCCAGAAGGAATACCATGGGCTGTCGCGGGCCAGGAACATCCTTTCGGTGTTCATGCGGAAGGGGAAAAGGTGAACGAGGAAGAACTTTTGGCCCCCACGATGGGCGGCGTCGCAAAGGGTGTAGATTTCTTCGATCTTGGGATCGGTCATCGCGAGGCAGCCGGTGGAGACTTCGGACCCATGGATCATGATGGCGGTTCCGTGTCGGCCATGCGCGCGGTCGTAGGCGTTAGGATAGCCCACATTGAAGGCAAGGTGGAAGCGGCTGTTGGGATTCATTTGGCTGGGAGGCACGAAGTAAAAGCCCTCGGGAACCTGACGGTCGCCTTCGGCAAATTTGGGGCCCAGGTCCCCGGAGGAAGCGGCAACGCGGTAGGTTCGGAAAAGAGCGAAGGTTTTTTTGCCAGTTTCCTGGATCCAGAGTTCGACTTTGCGTTCTTCTTTAAAGGCACGAATGAAAACGGGTGCGCCCAATTTGAGGCCTTTGGTGGTGAGATCCTCCTCTAACAAAGGAGTGACATTTTTGGCCGCCGCCCGGTCGCGGTCGGCTTGCACGTTCATGCAGAAGATGAAATACCATCCTACGCTGATGGCGAGGATGAAGAGGAGGAGGGAAAGTGAGCGGCGGTTCATTCGATGAAAAAGCGTCAAAGAGAAGCTTGCTTGTGCCGTGTCAATTGGAAAACTGGAGGCCATGAAACGCAGAGACTTCCTTGGTGGATCGATGGCCCTGACGGCGCTGAGCGCATGTTCCAAACAATCGGATGTAGAAGAATCACAGAAGCTTCTTCTGGGCTACGATAACTTCGCGGTGCGAGCGATGGGATGGAAGGCCAAGGAACTCATCGATCACGCGGTGAAGCTGAAAGTCGATACGGTTTTTATCACGGATCTGGATGCATTCGAGAAACTTGAGGAAAGCCATCTCGCGGAAGTGAAGAGCTACGCAGAGGAAAAAGGGATCCTGATTTATCTGGGCACTTGGAGTATTTGTCCCAGCTCGGTTGCCTTTAAAGACAAGTGGGGCACGGCAGATGAGCTTCTGCAGTTGGGGCTCCGCAGCGCTAAGACCCTCGGTTCACCTGTTCTTCGCGTGGTGCTTGGGAAAGGGGAGGACCGAAATACTCCAGGAGGGATCGAGGCGCGAATCGATGACACCGTGGAGGTGCTTAAGCGCAACAAGGACCTGGCGATGGAATTGGGCGTCAAGGTGGCAATCGAAAATCATGCCGGCGATTTGCACTCGCTCGAACTAAAGCGCCTCATCGAGAAAGCGGGCCCTGAATTCGTAGGAGCCAACCTGGATGCGGGCAATGCCGTCTGGACGTTGGAAACGCCGTTGGAGAACCTGGAGAACCTCGCGCCTTACGTTTTGACGACCAGCTTGCGGGACTCGCAGATTTGGGAGAGTAAAAAGGGCGTGACGGTGCAGTGGACCGCGATGGGGGAGGGAATGGTTGACTGGAAGGCTTACTTCTTGCGCTTTGCAGAGCTTTGCCCCAATGCGCCGGTGCAAATTGAAACGATCTCGGGCTTCAATCGTGAGCTTAAGATCAATGAGGATTCATACTGGAAGGCCTGGCCCGCGGGTAAACCATCGTCGCTCGATGCCTTTTTGAAATGGGCCAAGGGCGGAGAAGAAAAGGGACCTCACAAATCTGACTCAAAGGAGGCGGAGCAAGTTTATCAACTAGGAGAAATCGAGCGCAGTATCGCCTACTGCAAATCAATCGGACTTGGACGCACGTCCTAGGGCTCAATTGTAGTCAATAGTAACAGGCACGGGAGAGTCCAATACGCCCACGGTGATGTCCGAGCAGCCGATGACGGTAGCGGAAATGACCCTGCGAGTGACGGGCGTGGCCGTGGGGTCGTTTCCAGGATGAGAGATGGAATTAGAGGGGACGCTGGCCTGCCTGAATGTGAACTCGATCTTGCGGTTCTCGAAGATCGTGATTTGACGAAGTCGATTCCTCCCGCTTCAATTCCCTCGTGCCGAAGGACAAAAAGAAATCACGGGGAATCGATTGGAAGAAAACATTCGGCCTCTACCACTATTTGGGGCCCTACAAAAAAATCTTTGTCCCCTCGGTCATCGCTCTTTTTTTCACGGGCGGACTGTCCCTCGCTTTCCCCTATTATTTGGGGTCGCTGATTGGATCTCCCCAGGAAGCGCTTCGCGAGGGGGGAGACGCGGCGCATATCGCCGCCAATATTGACCGGGTCGTGATGACTCTTCTCGCGATCCTTTGTGTTCAAGCCTTCGTGGCCTACTGGCGGGTGCGAGGATTTATCAAGGCGGGAGAAAGCGCGCTCTGTGATCTCCGTCAGGATGTTTTTGCCCGCCTTGTGCGTCTACCCATGGCTTGGTTTATGGAACGTCGGACAGGTGAAGTCAGTTCCCGCTTTTCCGCGGACCTCTCAATTTTACAGGAAACGCTCATTACAACCGTTCCTCAAATTGCTCGTCAAACAGTGACCTTTTTTGGCGGGCTCACTTTTATCTTCATCGCTTCGGCAAAGCTCTCTCTTTTCATGTTGGCAATGATTCCGATCGTGGTGCTCATCGTTGCCGTGGTGGGGCGGAAGATCCGGAAATGGTCGAAGGATGCCCAGGATCAACTTGCGAAGAGTAATATCGTGGCGGAAGAGGCGGTTCAGGGGATTGCTGACGTGAAGGCTTATTCGAATGAGGAGTTCGAGGTGAACCGCTATCGCTCTGCGTTGGATGGATTTCTAGATGTGACTTTACGAGGCTCCAAGGCGCGAGCCTCCTTTGTCAGCTTCATCATCTTTATTCTCTTCGGGACGATTTCTGTCGTGGTTTGGTTCGGTGCGGGAATGTTGGCGAGAGATGAAATCACGATGACTCAGCTGACCCACTTTATTTTGTTCAGTATTTTCGTGGGAGCCTCTCTAGGTTCGCTGCCTGAGATCATGGGCCAGCTTCAGAAAACGCAAGGAGCCACTGAGCGCATTCGTGAAATCTTGGCCTACGAGATCGAGGACGAGCGGACTTCTGATTCGACGACCCTGACGGGATCGATGGCGGCCAAGGATCTTGTCTTCGCTTATCCGTCCCGGACGGAAACGAAAGTCTTGAATGGCGTAAATTTTGAGATCTCCGCAGGCGAACGTGTCGCGGTGGTTGGGCCCAGCGGGTCCGGTAAATCGACTCTCTTTTCACTCCTTCTCGGTTTTTACGAAAGTCAGGAAGGTGGGCTCTCCTTTGATGGGAAAGCGGCGTCAGAGATTCCCGTGACGGATCGTAGGGCGGCCATGGCGGTTGTGCCTCAGGAAGTTCTGCTCTTCGGTGGCTCGATTCGTGAAAATATCGAATATGGAAGGCCGGGAGCTTCGGAGGAAGAAATTATCGGGGCGGCTAAGAAGGCGAATGCCCACGGCTTCATCGACGCATTTCCAGAAGGATATGATGCGCTCGTGGGACCTCGGGGAGTGAAGTTGAGTGGTGGTCAGCGACAGCGGATTGCGATTGCTCGTGCTGTTTTGGCCGATCCGAAAATCCTCCTCCTTGATGAGGCCACCAGTGCGCTTGATTCTGAGAGTGAACGCCTGGTGCAGGAAGCGCTCGATGAACTCATGAAAGGCAGGACGAGCGTCATCATTGCCCACCGACTCGCCACCGTGAAAAGTGCGGATCGCATCATGGTTCTCAGCGATGGCAGGATTTCTGAAAGTGGAAAACACGATGAACTCATGAGCCAACAGGGGACGTATCGCCTTTTGGCGGAGACGCAGCTTCTTTCCTAAACTAACGTTAACGTGGATGGGACTGCGACGTGAAAGGCGGTATCGTAGAGCTCCGCGCATTCGTCACAACCGGCCTTGTTCATTGGTTTGGATAGCGGGTGAGAGGTTCTGCTTTGTCTAAGGTCTTGGCTGGCATTGCGATAGTACTTATGGAAGTCTTCGTCAGGATGATCGATATGCTAGTAAGGCTTTACGATCTGCCAAAATCGGCAGAGTTGTATCAGAAGGTGGAGGATGCAGGAATCATCCTACGGCGGCCTGGGGCCTATGAAAAACACTTGGTGGAGGATTTCGTCAGGGAGCATTTTTCGCCAAAGTGGGTGAGTGAAGTTCAGGTGGCCTTCTCGCGGCAACCGATCACCTGCTTTATCGCGACACGGAATAAAGAGATTCTCGGCTTCGCCTGCTATGAGACCACGAATAAGGCTTACTTCGGCCCGACGGGTGTTTCTGAGGCGGCCCGGGGAACGGGGATTGGGAAAGCGCTTCTCATGAAAGCTCTCGAAGGTCTCCATAACTTGGGTTACGCCTATGGATTTATCGGAGGGGTGGGGCCTAAAGAGTTCTACGCCAAGGCGGTGGGAGCGGTGGAAATTCCCGGTAGCGATCCTGGGATTTACGTTGATATTCTCCCCGAACCGCTTTTTTAATCGTGACCGGACAAGATCCCAACTTTGTAAAAGGTGCCTTTGCTAAGATCGCCGATCGCTACGTGCTCACCAATCACGTGCTCAGTGCGGGCACCGATATTCTTTGGCGCAAAAAAGTGGGCCGTATGGTGGAGGCGTGGAATCCCGCGAGTATTTTGGATGTCGCAACTGGAACGGGGGACCTGGCGCTGGAGCTGCAACGGCGATGCCCCGAGGCCCGAATGTTGGGAACTGATTTTTGCCCTGAAATGCTGGCGCATGCGACGTCGAGTGGGGTTAAGGAAACACAAGTGGCAGATGCTATGAACCTGCCCTTCGAGGACGGAGAGTTTGAGTTAGTGACGGCAGCCTTTGGCTTGCGCAATATGTCGAACTGGGCCGAAGCAGTGGAGGAAATGTCGCGTGTTATCAAGCCGGGCGGGCATCTCCTAGTGCTCGATTTTTCGCTTCCGGAAGGAATCTTGGCTAAGCCCTACGAATTCTATCTTAATAAGGTCCTCCCGAAAATGGCGGGAGCGCTGACCGGCGAACGTCATGCTTATGAATATCTCGCCGGATCAATCGGAGAGTTCCCGAAGGGTGAGGCGATGCTCGATCTTTTTCGCGCTGCCGGACTTCAGGAGACCAGGTGGATTCCGCTGAGCGCCGGGATTGCTTCCATCTATACGGGGCTTGCGAAGTAAAGCTACCTCGGTAGGTTGCGAGTATGTCAATCGAGCGTGCAGCGAATCAGTGGGTTTGTGATTTGGTGGCTTACGAGCCGGGAAAACCGATCGAGGAAACGGCCCGTGAATTGGGTCTGAAGCCGGAGGAGATCATCAAGCTGGCTAGTAATGAAAATCCGCTGGGTCCATCGCCGCGTGCGCAGGAGGCGATGCGCAATGAGATTACTAAGGTGCACCTTTATCCCGATGGGGGAGGCTATAAATTGCGGGCGGCTCTGGCGGAGAAGCACGGGGTCGAGTTTGGCAATGTCGTCCTTGGCAACGGTTCGAACGAAATTATAGAGCTGCTCTGCCACAGCTTTCTTAAACCAGGGGTGGCCTTGATCGCCGCTGAGCACGCCTTTGTGGTCTACAAGCTCATGGCGACTCTTTTTGGAGCTGATTACAAGGAGGTGCCGGATCCCGGATTTGTGCATGATCTTGAAGGAATGGCGGATGCCATTACGCCCGACACTCGTTTGGTTTTTATTGCGAACCCGAATAACCCTACAGGAACGCTCGTGGGACAAGAGGAGATTGACCGCTTTGTTGATCGTCTTCCCGATCATGTCGTGGCGGTGTTCGATGAAGCTTATTTTGAATTTCTTCCTGATGCTCCTGATGCCATCAAGCACGTGAAGGCGGGAAAAAATGTTGTGGTCATGCGCACCTTCTCGAAGGCCCAGGGTCTCTCGGCTCTGCGGATTGGTTATGGTCTTGCACCCGCCCCAATTGCGGGTCTTCTCAACCGGGCGAGGCAACCCTTTAATGCCAATGCCATCGCTCAAGCGGCAGCTCTAGCGTCGATGCAGGATGAGGAGCATATTGCCGCGACCGTGGAGAACAACCGGATTGGACTGGAGTTTTTCCAAAGTTCCTTTGCTAAGCGTGGCTGGGAATTCGTCCCGAGCGTCGCCAATTTTGTCCTCGTGAATGTGGGCGACGGAGATCGGGTGTTTGCGGGACTTTTAAAAAAGGGTGTGATCATAAGAGCGATGCGGGGTTACAGGCTCCCGGAGTGGGTGAGAATCTCTATCGGGACGCCATCGCAGAATGAGCGTTGTCTGAAGGAACTCGATACCTTGCTCGTCGGTTGACATCGGGTAAGTTATTCAGTTTACTTAAGTAAGAATGAATGGAGATTCCGGTCGGCGGCAGTTTCAGTGCGGTAGTTGCCAAGGGCTAAATACGATTCCGGAGAATCTTCCGACGACGACGACCCCGCTGAAGGATACTGATAATGGTATCTTCCGGATGATCGATGCGGTTTATATTGTGGATGATCAAATTACGGGTGAGATCGCTAATAATTCTGAAGTTGGAGGACTTCTCGATCGCTTTACTTGGACTGATAAGCTTGGAGCAGGGATCAAGGGTAGCATCGCGACGCTTCGTCTGCGCTGGTCTTCCGAGGTGAAGCCCAAGTTACAAATCGAGAAGGTGATCTGCTGGGTATTTTTGGGAGTCGGCTGCGACCCTTTAAATTTTAGTGATACTTCAAAACTTGCTGATCCTAGTCCTCATTAAACGATGGCGTCGGACGGAGACACGATTGTCGCGATTGCCAGCCCAGCAGGGATGGGCGCGGTATCACTGATTCGGCTTTCGGGGCCGCAGTCGTGTGAGATTGCGCAAAAGGTGATTGGTTTCAGGGCGCTTCCTCCAGGGAGGAAAGTAGGGCTGCGGTCGATTGTCGACGCAGAAGGATTGGTGATCGATGAAGGCTTGTGGGTCACCTTTTCGGGGCCGGCGAGTTACACGGGAGAAGATGTGGCAGAATTCACCGGTCATGGCGGCGTGATGGTGACTCGCAAGGTTATAGAGCGCTTGATCGAGGCGGGGGCACGACCCGCTGAGCCGGGAGAGTTTACCCAGCGGGCTTTCTTGAATGGTCGACTTGATCTGACTCAGGCGGAAGCGGTGATGGATCTGATTTCGGCCCAGACTTCGCTGGCGCTGCGATCGGCGACGGAACAACTGGAAGGGCGCTTGGGTCAGCGTTGCGAGGAAATCCGGGCGGATCTTCTTGGGGCGACTGCTCATCTCGAAGCTTATATCGATTTTCCGGAGGAGGACATTGATCCGGCCGTAGGGGAGGCTCTGCAAATGAGGATGAACGATCAGCGAGAGAAGATTGCGGGGTTGCTCGCGACAGCCGATCAAGGACGTATTCTTCGGGAGGGCGTGCGAACGGTCATTTACGGGAAGCCAAATGTCGGAAAATCGTCACTTTTGAATCGGCTTCTGGGCTATCAGCGCGCGATTGTCAGTTCGATCGAAGGAACCACGCGGGACACCATTGAAGAAGTGGTGAACGTGCGCGGCATTCCCTTGCGTTTGATCGATACCGCGGGGGTGCGGGAATCGAGCGATGAAATCGAGATCACTGGGATTGAAATGACTCACGCTCAAGTGTCCCGGGCTGATTTGGTGCTGGAAGTGATCGATCTGTCAAAGCCGCGATGTGACTCTTCTTTTTCGCGACCAGAAGGGGCCAAGTGGCTCGTCATTTATAATAAGAGCGACAAGGAAGATGCCAGTTGGGCCGGGCAAGAGGGGCTGCGGATCTCCTGTGAGACGGGGGAGGGCTTTAAAGATTTGGAGGAAGAAATCGCGCGAATTCTGGCTCTTGATGAGGCTCATTGGGGCGTTCATTCGGTCGCTGTCAATGCCCGCCATCAGGCTTGTTTAGATCGGGCCCGGACCGCTTTGGAGATCGCTATTTCTTCGATGGAACAAGGGGAAGAACCCGAGTTCACATCCTTGAGCCTGCGTGAGGCGCTTTCGGCGATTGGGGAGATTGCGGGAGTGGTCGATACCGAGGATATTCTCGGCGAAATCTTCAGCAATTTCTGCATTGGAAAGTAGATGAGAATGAGAGGGTCCAAAAGCTGGTCTTGATCCCTCCGGAAAATGAGAGAAGTTTAGGTCTGCATGAAATGGCTTTCACCACTTGCCCCTCTGGCGCTTTTCGCCTTCTCGTTAACCGCATCACTGTCTCAGGAGCCGGCCGCAGAGATACCTGTGATCGAGAAACTCAGGGAAGGCCTGATCTCGGATGACTTCAAAACCCGGGTTGAGGCCACCAAGGCGCTTTGGGTTTTGGGTGATAAAGCTCTTGATCTGCTGGCAGAGTTGGAAAACTCGGACGACCCGGAAATGGCGGCGCGAGCGGCCCGCTTGCGAAAGAAGATCCGTTTGGGAATTCTTCACGATACCCCTGAGGAGATCGCCCAAAAGATCGAGAGCTATCACGCTAGCACGGACCGGGCGAAGCTGAAGCTGATCGGGGAGCTCTATGAAGAAAAGCAGTTTGAGATTCTTGTGCGTCTGAGGGCTTTCGAGAAGAACGAAGAAATTTGGAGTGAGATCGATGTGCGCATTGGGAGGGTCATTCCCCAGTTAATCCGTAAGCATTTGATGGCGGGAGAGATGGATCAGGCAGAGAAAATTCTAAAGCTGGGAAATGATTTTGAGAGTCTGATTCGTTACGGCGTTTTTCTCCAGGTCGAGGGAAGGCTAGAAGAAACGATTAAGAAGCTGGAGAAGAGCATCGATCCGGAACAGCAAACCCGCTATCTGGCTTACCTTCGCGTGAAGGGCGATGTGCCACTCCTCCTCAAAGAAGCTACCCGGCTGGATGATGCGAATGCGGTAGCGACTGCCGCGATCTTGTCAGGCGATCCGCTTCCACTCATCCGCCTTCACCTTGAGCAAGATGGGCTTCCCCTTTCTGACGTGGTTTATCTTGAGCTCGCTCTGGCCCGGGCTGAGGGCGACGTAAAAAAGGAAGAGCGCCTGATCGCGGCTCTGAAGGACTTGGGAGATGAAGAAGGCACGGCGGATCGTGCGCGAGTGAACATGTATCGAGCCGGACTCCCTGCGCTTGCTGGAAAAAGCGCAAACCAAGGGGACTGGCGGGATCATCTTCGTCATCTAAAGATCGTTGATCAGCATGTCGCCATTCCTGCTGTTTTTGGTTTGAAAGGGACGACACTCACGAAGGAGTGGATCAAGGAGAAGGTTTCTCATTTGAAGCCCGGTGAAAAGCAGGATCAAGCTGCGCAAACTCTGCTTCAGGCGCTTTGGTTTTTTGATGGCCGGGGGAACGTTGAGGAGACGGCGCGCTGCATGGATGCCATCTGGAAGAGCGGGGCAAAAATGGATGATGGGGTGATCCTCAATCTCATGAATTTCGCCCACAGTTACGCTCCCCATGGATCGATGATCGCACTTGCGGCAGAGATCGATCGTTCTGATCAATCTCTGGAGGAAATCGTCAAAGCAGAGTTTGATCAAATTGGAGAGTTCTCCTGGTTGCTTGAGAAAACGAAAGAGCTGGACCCGAAGATTACGACAAAAGAATTCCTCCTGTTGATGAATTCCTATCGCAGTCAACTTTCTATTCCCAAGGCCGAGTTTGAGGCGTGGAACGAGCGCCTCGAAGAAGTTGCATTGAGGGAACTCAAGGAGGGGGAGCCCAATTCGATTGGCCATTTCTATACCCTAAGTGTCTACGGAAGATCGGCGAACGATCTTTACCGCATGTTAAAGGTCCCGGAAGTGAATGCGACCCGGACCGGCATGTTCGCCCAGCTTGCTACGCAGATGGGAGATTGGGAGATCGCTGCCGAGCAGTATCGGAAGCTCGAAATCGATGAGCAGATGATGGCGGCCAATGAGAGCAATAATTATTTGGCCCAGACGCTCGCTCAAAAGAGCCTCGCCTTAGCTAAAGTGGGAGATCAGGAGGGAGCGGAGAAATTGAAAAGACTCTCGACCCTCCTTGGTGGTTCTCAAGTGGCTTTTCTCTATCAACTGTCCCAGGACCATCTCAACTACAACGAGGTCGAAGAAAGTCGTAGCCTCCTCCGTGAGTGTGTTCTAAGGAGCGAAAGGGCGCTTTTTAATTCTAGAGGAGTGAATGACGCGCTTCTTCTCGCTTCTCTCGGTGAGATCACGGTGAGTGCCGGACATTGGAAACTCGCATCTGCGCTTTATGAGGGATCGGTGATTACCGACGTGAAGATACCCCTGAATACTCGCTATCAGGCCGAATTCACACGCGGAATTACCGCGCTCGATGAAGGCGAGGAAGAAAAGGGGAAGAAGATCCTGGAAGCCGCCTATGCGCTCAGCCCCACCGGAGGCTCTCTGGCCGACCATTTTTTCCCGGAGCTCCGGAAACGAGGGTTCGTTGCCTTGCACGATCGGCTCTGCCTGAAGAGCCTTAGTCTACTCCGCGAGGAGATCGCAGCCTTTCCGAACGACGATAACGTGAAGAATACCTTCGCTTGGGTGGCGTCGCGAGCGAATCGTAATCTCTTGGAAGCCGAACAGATGATGGAGAATGCATTGAGGGGTTCCCCTTATTCTGCGCCCTATCTCGACACCATGGGCGAGGTGCAATTTGCGATGGGAAGGCGGGATAAAGCGGTTGAATGGAGTGAGAAGGCGGTTGTGCGCCGCATTTCCGATCCCACCATCAGGCAGCAGCTTTTGCGCTTCAAAAATGATCCTTTTCCCGCTCCCTAGGCCTCTAAAGAGCGCTGAAGGGAAACTTCGTGAGACAGAAAAACCCGCTCCTCGGGAGAAGAGCAGGTTTTAGAAGTATCCGCCCCGCCGTCCATGGCGTATGAGCCGCATTCCCGAGACTCAATAAGTTGGGGACATCCTTCGATTCGCTGTCTTCCAGTGAAGGCATGACATTGATTCTCCGGGGCCGCCCCCATTTGTTTTATTATCGGGTCGGCTAATCATCCATTTTCGGCGAACGAGGCAGACATAAGGAGATTATCTCTGGGAGCGAAGAAGCGCAACTCGATTCTCCCATTTTTAGTGGTGATTTTTTAAATGTCGTCCGGGTTTGGAACGCTCTGGATAGCTTGGATTGGAGGCCCGTAGACGATGAACTTCAATTCATGAGAATTTCCACAGACAGAACTTCCCACCGCGCGCGTTTTATCAATACTTCACGCACATGACAGAGCTACTCATAAAACCAGCCCGAGAGACCGGCTGCACCGATATATCGGCTCTGGAAGAGCTGGTGAGCGAAGCGGCTCTCAGACAGGCCTCGCCGCTGGATGACGTTCTGGATTCCGCTCTCGTAGATGAAGAGCCGTACATGAGGTATCTTGCGGGAGAATTGGGGATGGATTGGCTCCCTGAGATTCCTGATTTCGAAAGCCCACTGCCACTTCGAGCTGCCTGTGGACCACAGGTCGCCTTGAAACATCGAGTTCTTCCGATTGCCATCGAGGGTGAAGGGGAAAATGCTCGACTTCTCATGGCAACCTACGACCCGCTGAATCTTCTTGCGCGTCAATCCTCTGCTCAGTTTATCGACCTCCCCATCGTATGGGTCATGGCGTCCCGGCGTCGGGTCCATGATGCTCTCCGTAAACTTTACGGTGTGGGCGCGGATACTTTTGAGCAGCTTCTTGAAGGTCGTGAACTTGATCTCGATAACCTCGAGATGAAGGACGAGGCCAGCGTCATTGACGAGGTCGAGGACGAAGAAGCCTCCGTAGTCAAATTTGTGAACCAGATTGTTCGGGAAGCGCTCGAGCAGCGTGCTACTGATATTCACGTAGAACCTCTCGCTGACAATCTCCGGATTCGTTACCGTATCGATGGCGGTTTGGTGGACATTGCGGTCCCCGATCAGATTAAAGCTTTGCAAAGCTCGGTGATTGCCCGCCTGAAGATCATGTCGCACCTTGATATCGCGGAGCGCCGACTTCCTCAGGATGGCCGGATCAACCTCCAGTTCGAAGGCGCATCGATCGACGTGCGTGTTGCAACCGTTCCTACGGTAGAAGGGGAAAGCGTCAGTCTTCGTCTTCTCAACCAGGAGAAATTTGATGTGGCCCGCCTCGGGATGGAGGATTTCGTTCTTGATCCCATCATGCGGATGCTCGACCTGCCCAACGGCATCATTTTGATCACCGGACCCACGGGTTCCGGTAAATCGACCTCACTTTATTCCTTCCTCTCGGCTCTCAACAAGCCGGAGACTCGCATTGTCACTGTTGAGGATCCGGTGGAGAACAAGCTTCCCGGCGTGATGCAGATCGCGGTGAAGAGCGAGATTGGATTGACCTTCGCTACGGGCCTTCGCTCGATTCTTCGTGCCGACCCCAACATTGTCATGATCGGAGAGATTCGTGACTTGGAAACTGCGGAAATCGCGATCCGGGCCTCGCTCACCGGTCACCTTGTGTTCTCAACCCTCCACACCAACGACGCCCTTGGTGGAATTAGCCGTTTGGTTGATATGGGAGTCGAACCCTTTCTGGTTGCCGCTTCCGTGCGCGCCTTCTTAGCACAGCGACTCGTGAGGAGGCTTTGTGAAACTTGCAAGCAGCCGGTTGAAGTCAGCCAAGAGCAACGCGAACTTCTTGAGATTCCGGCGGGACTCGAAGGTCAGGCTTATGAACCCAAGGGCTGCGATCATTGCCGTAACACCGGCTTCTCCGGGCGACTTGCTATTTACGAAGTGGCCATCGTGGGTTCCAAGATGGAGGATCTTGTTGCTAAGGCTGCCCCCCTTCCTGAATTGAGGGCGCAAGCGATCAGGGATGGATATATCCCAATGCGGGAGTATGGTTGGCGCAAGGTTTTCAAGGGCGAGACGACAATTCAGGAAGTCATCTCGGTAACCGCTTCCGATCTCGTCGTTTAACTTTATTTTTGCTGTGGCCAGTTTTGCATACAAAGCCCTCGATGGCGGTGGATCAGTCGTTACCGGTGAACTCACCGCAGGTGATCGCGGCGAAGCTCTTCGCCAATTAGGGCGCAAGGGCCTTCAGCCGGTCAAGTTGACTCAAGATTCCAAGGGGGCTGCTCCTGTGACGAAAGCCAAGAAGGGAGACTCGGCACCAGCAGCAGCTGCTGCGAAAAAGGAAAAAAATGATGAGCCGATTCCCGAAGGTCCGGTCAAATTGAAGCGTGCCGAGGTGGTGCTCTTCACTGAGGAGCTTTCAGACATGCTCGCCGCCGGTCTCCAGCTTGAGCCTGCGCTGCGGGCGATGGAGAACCGAGGGGAACTTGGAAGTTTAAAAGTCGTTTCCACCAAGATTCGGACGCTCGTGCGGGATGGAAATAGCTTTTCGTCGGCGCTTCGTCGGGTCAGTCCAAGTTTCGGTTCACTCTACTGCTCGCTTGCGGCAGCGGGGGAGGCCTCCGGAGCGCTCGATACCATTCTTGATCGACAGGCTCATTACCTGAAAACGATTCAGGCACTCCAAGGGAAAGTGATTCTCGCACTCATCTATCCCGCCTTTTTGGTGGTGGCGGGCATCTCGGTGGCTTTTGTCTTTATGACTCAGCTCATCCCGCAGCTTACGGCTTTGATCGAGTCGACGCCCGGTGGAAAGCTGCCGGCCGGAGCTAAGTTCCTAATGCTCTTCACCGGTTTCATTTCAAAGTGGTGGGTGGTCATTATTCTCGTCATCGTTGCCGGGCTTATTCTCTTTAAAGCGTGGAAAGACAACGAAGCCAACCAGCCGACCTGGGATCGTCAAAAGCTCCAGATTCCGCTCGTTGGGCGCGCTTTCATGAGCCGATTCTATGTCCAATTTCTTGAGACCATGGCGAATCTTACCGCAAATGGCCTCCCTCTTCTTCGTTCGCTTGAACTGACACGCGATGCGACGCCGAATCTTTTTCTGCAGAGTCACCTCGATGACATGATTGAGCAGGTGGGCGATGGTCGCTCTCTCTCCCGGTCGATGAACAAATCTGGTATCTTTTCTGCTCTCCTCATTGATATGGTCTCGGTGGGTGAACAGACCGGTAAGATCGATCAAGCTCTTAGGAAGGCGTCGGTGCGATTCGACAAGGAGTTGGACAATTCCCTTCAGCGCATCATGGCTCTCATCATGCCCGCTATTCTGCTGGTGATGGCCCTCTTGATTGGCTCCATGGCCTATCTCATGATGACCGCGATCTTCCAAACCATGCAGAACTTGGGCGGAAAATGATCACGGCGACTGATGTTCACCGTTCCTATTACCTTGCGAAAAAGGAGGTCTCGGTTCTTCGCGGGATTGATTTGGATATTAAGACTGGGGAGAAAATTTTCCTCTGTGGCCCCAGCGGAGCCGGAAAGACGACTCTCATGTATACTCTTGCCGGGTTGGAGAGGCCGAACAAAGGTGACGTGAGCATCAATGGCACTTCCTTTTACAAGCTCTCTTCCGCTCAGCAGGCTCGCTTGCGCAACGACAAGATCGGCTACATTTTTCAAAGCTACTTTCTTCTCCCGGAACTGACCACGCTCGAAAACGTGCTCGTTCCAGGTCTCATCGGTGGGAAAAGTGACCGCGAAAAAGCGAAAGCAGTCCTCGTGCGTGTCGGTCTTGCTCATCGCATCAACCACCTCCCGTCGGAGCTCTCCGGCGGCGAGCAACAACGGGTCGCAATTGCCCGCGCTCTGGTCAACGACCCTGCGATAATTTTCGCCGATGAACCCACTGGTAATCTCGATTCTAAAAATGGCGACGAGATCATGAAGATCCTTCTTGAAGTGGTCGCCGAGCGCAAAGCCACTCTGGTGGTGGTCACTCACGACATGGATCTGTCCTGTCACGGAGATCGTGTCCTCACGATTAAGGACGGGAAAATAGCGGATTAGGAAAGCCGGACGCGCTACATCTTCTTTCGGCGTCCGATTCGATTGGAAAGGACACTCTTGGGACAACAAGTATTTGGTGTATTGTCAAAAGGCCATCTCATCTTGAGTTCGAAAATTCGGATGCCTTTGTCATCTTTCCTGGAGGTGCGGGCACGGTGCAGGAGCTTCTTGCGCTCTTGATCTTTCTCGAACAGGGAGACGATCTCATGAAAGGGAAACCGGTGATCATTTTCAACCGACTCGATGAAGAAGGGAGAGGGTTTTGGGATCCACTTATTACGCTTTTGGGCAACTACTGCCAGGTTGATGAGTTCCGGATTGCCCAAAGCATCCCCGAAATTCAGCGCTTGATTGAAGAGGCCATGCAGCCCGCCTAGGGGTCAATTAAAGAGCGTCCTTCCATGTCATCACCTTCTTGGAAGAAGATGCCGATTTATTTTGATGTCCAGCGGATCTGATAAAACCGGGTGGAGGACGTCTGAGTCGAGGTCAAAGCAGCCGTGTCATCTTCAATAAAAAGGGTTCCTAAATGAGCGAACTAAGATGAGGAATAGTGAGCCAAGTATCATGTGAAGAATCTAAAGAACTGATTACTTTCGTCAGAAAGTTAGTATTGGATCACGCTTGTCTTCTGATCGGGAGGGTAAACCACTTCTTATCATTTTTATGCAAATTTTCTGTCCTCATTGTTCTACCGCTCTTGATGTCACCCAGGATCACTTGGGCCAGCAGGTCCAGTGCCCGGCCTGTTAGAATCTTCTTACCGTGCCCCGATCGGCCTCCGGTCTTCCCTCCGAAGATCGACTAAACCGAGTTGCGCTCGATTTTGAAACGGCTAGGCTCCCACCATGAAAAGAACTTTTTTTAGCCTCTCCCTCCTTCTTCTGGCTCATTCCATGCTTTCTGCTGAGACTTGGCCCCAGTTTCGGGGTTCCAATGGAATGGCCACGATCGATGACTCCAGGATCCCTCTGAAATGGGGAGCCAATGAAAATGTGAAGTGGAAGACGGACCTACCCGGACCCGGAAGCTCCAGCCCCATTTATTGGGAGAACAAGCTCTTTGTCACCTGTTACACGGGCTACGGCATCGATCAGAAAAACATCGGTGAACCCGAGGATTTGGGCCGTTCTATTCTATGCCTTGATCGTGCGAGTGGAAAAATTCTTTGGGAGAAGCAAATCCCGCTGGCGAATCCCGACGATGACTATCGCGGCTATCTCACTGAGCATGGCTATGCCAGCCCCACCCCGGTGACCGATGGAAAGCACGTCTTTGCCTTTTTCGGGAAATCGGGCGTGCATGCCTTCACGCTCGAGGGCGAAAAGGTCTGGAGTAAAGATGTGGGAGATTCCTCGAGCAATCGTCGCTGGGGCTCTGCGGCCAGTCCCATCCTTTATCGAGATCTCCTCATCGTGAACGCCTCGGATGAATCCAAAGCGATCATCGCCTTTGAAAAAACGACGGGTCAAGAAAAGTGGCGCTATGAGTCGAAACAGCTCGAGCTCACTTACAACACGCCGACGCTTCACGCGCCGAAGGACGGGCGAAGCGAACTGGTGATTGCCGCTCCCGACGAACTCTTCGCCCTTGATCCCAAGACGGGTAAAAAACTCTGGTGGGCAAAGTCCGAAATTCCAGGAAACATTACCCCCAGTGTCATTAGTGCTGGGGAGGTTCTCTTCACGACAGGGGGATATCCGCGCAAGGGCGCCATCGCGATCAAAGGAGGCGGATCAGGTGACGTGACGGACAAAATTCTCTGGCGCAGTAAGACCTTCTCTTACGTCCCGAGTTCGGTGTATCAAGACGGCTTACTCCACTGGGTCAATGATGAGGCGACCGTGATTGTCATGGATTTGAAGACCGGTGAAACGCTGACGAAGCGGACGATTGAGAGCATCAAGAAGCGGAAGAAGTTCAGCTTCTATGCCTCGCTCCTGCGAATCGGTGATAAGCTCGTGGCAGTGAGCCGGAGAGACGGGACTTTTATCTTCGAGGCCAATAAAGAGATGAAGCAGGTCGGAGTAAACTCCCTGGGGGACGAATCCGACTTCAATGCCACTCCGGCTCTCGCGAAGGACGCAATCTACCTGCGCTCCAATAAGGCGATCTACTGCATCGCCAAGTAAGCTTCATCGAGGGCTCAAAAATCCATGAAATTTTTCCTTTTTCTCTTCCTCTTTACGGCCTTGATTCGTGCTGAAATTACGTTTGAAATTTCGGGAGTCAGGAATGAGGGCGGCCGGATCGCGCTTCTCGTTTATGAGAAAGCCGAGGGCTTCCCGGATGACAGTGAGAAGGCTCTCCATCGATTGACCCAGGATTCCCGGAAGGGAAAAATAGTGTTCAAGATTCAGGAACTTAAGCCGGGCAATTACGCAGTGGTGGTCTTGCATGACGAGAATAAGAACAACAAGATCGATAAGAATTTCGTGGGCTACCCCAAGGAAGGATTTGCGGTTTCAAACTACTCCAAAATTGCCCGGCCCAAGTTTTCCAAGGCAGTGATGAAACTTTCTAAGTCTCCCGTGAAGCTCAAGATGCTTTACCCTTAGGCTTAATCTGTTAATTCTCCGCCGTGGGTTACGAAGATCGCGATTACATGAGACCGGGTGGGCTTGGCCCTCATCGACCTGCTTTTTTCGAGGGTGCACCGATCACCAAGCAACTGATCATTGCGAATGTTGTGATTTTCTTTATCGGGGCCTTGATGACGCCTTCAGGTGTCCCTCTCGACTATATGACTAGTTTGGACATCTGGGGACACTTTTCCATCACTGAAGGTCTCTACCACTTTCAAATCTGGCGCCTTTTCACCTTCCAGTTTCTTCATGGTGATGGCGGTCACCTTCTTGGGAACATGATTGGGATGGTCTTTTTCGCGCCGCACGTGGAGCGCTGGATGGGAAGTCGCCCCTTCGTCTTCTACTACCTTCTTTGCGGCATCGCGGGAGCTCTCTTTTATACCATCCTCTTTTTTGTCCCGGGCATGTTCGATTATAAGGCGACGGTTCCTTTGGTCGGAGCCTCGGCGGGACTTTTTGGCATTCTTGCGGCGTTCTACAAGATCGCGCCGAATGCCAGGATCCTCCTTTTTTTCTGTATTCCCATGAAGATGAAGACTTTCGCGATCGCCTACTTTGCCATCCAGGTGATTACGGTCATCTTTGGTCTCGATAACGCAGGAGGAGCTGCGGGCCATCTCGGAGGCGCTCTTTTAGGCCTCTCCTTCATCAAGTATAAACCTCTGCGTACTTGGCTAATCAACGTTTCTGAGATTGGGGCCGGTTCGTCCTCTTCGCCGAGGGTGAGGCAAGCAAAGGTGGTGCGGGAAATTCAGCAATCTCCCATCGAGCTCAACAAAGAGGTTGATCGCATTCTCGAAAAAATCAGCGATCATGGGATTCAGTCGCTCAACGACAAGGAGCGGCAAACCCTCGATAAAGCCCGAAAACGATGACCGATGAGGAAATGATGACCTGCGCTGAGCCGGGTCGACAAATTGAGAGACTCCGGGCCATCATGCATCGCTTACGCTCTCCGGGTGGATGTCCTTGGGATGCGGAGCAGTCACACGGCTCGCTGGTCTCCAATCTCATCGAGGAAACCTACGAAACGGTTGCCGCGATCAAGGCAGGTGATGATAGAAATCTTGAAGAGGAACTCGGGGATGTCCTCCTCCAGGTGGTCTTTCATGCCGAGATCGCGCAAGAGGATGATCGTTTTGATTTCGACAGCATCGCGTGTGGCATTTCCGAGAAGCTCGTGCGCCGGCATCCTCATGTTTACGGATCATCCGATGTTTCTTCGACCGATGGCGTCTTGATGCAGTGGGAGGAAATCAAACGCGCGGAGAAGGGCGACGAAGAGAAACCTTACCTCCACGGCGTGGGAAAGGGGCTGCCTGCATTACTGCGCTCCACAAAGCTTCAGAAGAAGGCCAGCAAAGTGGGCTTCGACTGGCCCGCGACCGATGGGATCGTGGAAAAGATCGAGGAAGAATTTGGCGAGGTGAAAGAAGAGCTGGCGAAGCACCAGGTGGGGGAATCCGCGAGTGCCGAACTTCAGTCTGAGATTGGAGACCTCCTTTTCATCGTTACTAATCTTGCCCGGAAACTGGGAGTCGATCCCGAGATCGCTCTTGAGGGAACGAATCAGAAATTCCTCGATCGTTTTGCCTACATTGAGAAGGGCCTCAAGAAGGCCGGAGTTTCTCTGGAAGACGCCACGCTTGAGCAGATGGATGCTTTCTGGAACGAGAAGCGAGCGGAGGGTTAGGGTTCGCTGCCGAGAGGGCGGAAGTCATCCAGGGAATGAGTTAATTTTAAGGTTGAGAAAATGCCCTGTTAGAATTGGATCGGCTCTCTTTATGAGCACTTTCTTTACGAAGGAAAGATCGTGAGAGCAGAAGGGCGATTGTTGCTACCGAGGGACTCTTAGCTTGCGGAGTAATAAGCGGTGTAGCTTACGGTCTTCTTACTTTTGGCGGGGACAACGATCTTGCACTCGATCATGTTCGCGTTGATCTTGGTGACCCACTCATTGATGGTAACGGTTTCTCCTTTTTCGGGGGCGACGACATCGGAGGTCGCTTCCCAGCTGAACCCATCGCTCATGTGGGAAAGCTGGGCGTCGAACTTGGCTTCCGTATCGCTGTCGATTTGCCAATTTAAGGTGGGGCGGAGAATGGAGTTGTTTCCGAGGGCCTGAGAGACGAGAGGGGGGAGATAGGACCTTTTTTATGGGCTTAAAGGAGTTTAGTGATGTTAGTAGTTCCTGTTATTGGTGTCGCGGGCCAATTTTGTGACCTCTTTTTTCGGCTCGTTAATTTGTCGTTGCCCTTTACGGCTTCCTCACTTACCCCTCTCCCTTGTCAGGAACCCCGGAATGTGGGCTGGTGGACCGGGTCAGGTCGGAAACGAAGCAGCCCCAGCTTGTCCCCCATTGCCGTGGTTTCCTGGCATTTTTTTTGCCCGAATTTCAAAGGAGGCTGGCATCCTTTTCATGAGGTCATAATCTCCGCACGTGTCCGCTCATTTGCTTCCCGATGGCTCCGCCTTTCCGTCTCCTGGTCTTGGTACTTGGAAAATTGCCGATGAGTTGGCGCCCTCGGTCATTCACGAAGCGATCGAAGTTGGCTACCGCCACCTTGATTGTGCGGCAGACTACGGCAACGAGGAACTCGTTGGAAAAGGGATCGCTTCGGCACTTAAAGCGGGTCTTTGCAGTCGGGAAGACCTTTGGGTGACCTCGAAGCTCTGGAATACCGACCACGAACCGCAGCATGTGCGCGCGGCGTGTGAGCGATCGCTGAAGGACCTGGGGCTTGAGTATTTTGACCTCTATCTCATCCATTTTCCGATTGCGCTGGAATACGTGGATCCTGCAGAGCGCTACCCTGCAGGTTGGGTGAATCCAGCCGAAGAGAATGCCGCGATGAAGCCGATCCAAATCTCTTATGCGGATACCTGGGCCGCGATGGAAGAACTTGTTGATGCGGGATTGGTGAAGCGCATTGGTGTTTGTAACCTCACTGCCGCCGGGTTGAGGGACGTTCTTAGTTATGCGCGAATCAAGCCCTCGGTTCTTCAGGTGGAGATGCATCCTTACCTCTGCCAAAATGCTCTCCTTCGCTACGCGCAGTCCGAGGATATTGCGGTTACGGCCTTTTCTCCCTTTGGTGCTGATTCTTACCTTACGCTGGGAATGGCGGAAGAATGCGATCGTCTTTTGGATCACGAGACCATCGTCAGTACCGCCAGTGCCCATGATCGTACTCCGGCTCAGATTCTTATTCGCTGGGCGATGCAGCGGGGAACGATTCCGATTCCCAAGACGCAGAATCCCGCGCGCCTTCGCGAAAACCTTCATCTCGATTTCGTGCTCAGCACGGAGGAACTTGCGACCATTTCAGCTCTCGATCAACACCGTCGCTTCAACGACCCCGGCGTTTTCGGGGAAGTCGCTTTCAATACCTTTTACCCTATTTTTGACTAAATGAACTCACTCTCAGGAAAATTAGTCCTCGTCACCGGTGGTGGCAGCGGTGTCGGTCTTGGTGCCGCACGGGCTCTTCAAGCAGCCGGATGCGAAGTCACGATCTGTGGTCGCAATGAAGCCAAGCTCCGCAAAGTGGCCGGAGATTCTCTCAATGTGGTGGCATGTGATATTTCCAATCGTGATGACGTGGCCGCGCTCTTTGCCAAGATCAAGGCTCCTGAAATCGTGGTTAATGCGGCGGGGATCAATATCGCGAATCGGCGCATGGAGGTTCTCACGCCCGAGGACTTTGATAGAGTGATGGCGATCAACTGCACTGGTTTTTTCAACATTCTTCATGCTTCCTTACCTGCGATGAGGGAGAAAAAGGACGGCCTCATTTTCAATATTTCCTCGATTGCAGGACTCCGGGCCTATCCGCTCGCGGGCGCTGCTTATGCCGCATCGAAATTTGGCGTTACCGGTCTCGCTTCAGGAGTGGGTGCCGAGGAACAAGAGAATGGGATCCGTATCACGAGCATCTGCCCCGGTGAAATCAACACGCCCATTCTTAATGACCGTCCGGTCCCGGTTCCCGATGAGCAGAAAGCGCGCATGGTGCATCCCGAGGACATCGCTTCTTTGATCGTGACGATTGCTCAATTGTCGCCAACCGTAGTAGTGCCGGAGCTCGTGATTAAGCCGCTCTACCAGGAGCACATTTAGGTCTGAATTTGTGGCTCGGAGTGCCATTCGTGGGGAATGTCCCGCATGAGGATAGCGTGATCGAAGTGATGCTGCCTGCGGGGAAAAGTTCAAGGTTATCGAAGTAGCGAGATCGGATCTTCGGGACGGACAGGGCGGAAGCTTTCCAGTCAGGAACCTTTAGAAGAAGCCCGTCGAGCAGACAAGAATCGGGCCGGGCCGAGTAGCCGATGCAACCGGCTTCGAAGAAGTCAGATGATTCTGCGAGCGATGAAAATATTGAGGTGTCGGGCAACTCGTTCGCCGGGTGAACTTCGAGATCTATCAGCGGGGAGTCTTTTCCATCCCGAACGACCATTTCTATGAGATCCTGTTGATCCTCTACTTCGAAGCGGGAGAGATGATGAACGCCCGGAAAAATGCGTCCACCAGCGAGTGAGTTAAGCCGTGAATCGGTGTCTCGACGGGGAACAAACACGCCTTCCCTCGAGTCGTGGCCATTATCCCATTCTACCGCGAAGCGATGCAATAGTTCAGGAGGAGACGGCGTCGGATGATGCCGCTGAGGGTTGGGATATTTAATTAACCTCAGTTCACAATAGTCCTGATGGAAGAATCGGCAATGAAGCAGTAATATTCCAGTGAGTGCTCGCGTTCTTTAGTGCAGATGAATCTCTCCAAACGTTTTGTGATTTTGATGCTCATGGTGATGATCCCGGTAATGTCGGCTCTTGCGGACGAAGCTCCTTGGCCCGGAAAGAAGGGGAGCTTTCATGGCTTTGAGCAATATGATTTTAAGATCGGTGATCTTAATTGCAAAATGGTGGTTCCGAATAAGGGAGCTGCCGGGAAGCCGTGGATTATCCGGGCTCGGTTTTTTGGGCACGAACCTCAGACCGATGTCGCCTTATTGAAGGCAGGATTCCATGTGGCCTTCTGCGATATCGCCGGTCTATACGGAGCGCCTGAAGCGGTGGCCCGATGGGATCGTTTTTATGTGCACCTGACCGAAAAGAAAGGTTTCGCGAAGAAAGTGAACCTTGAGGGCATGTCCCGGGGCGGACTCATCGTTTACAATTGGGCGGCCAAGAATCCCGAGAAAGTGAATTGCATCTATGGCGATGCGCCGGTCTGCGATTTTAAAAGCTGGCCCAAGATCAATCCGGCCATCTTGAAGGCCTATAAACTGACCGAGGAAGAGGCGAGGGCTTACTCAAAAAATCCCGTCGATCATCTGGCTCCGCTTGCCAAGCATAAGGTCGCCCTCATCCACGTCGTCGGAGAAGCCGACAAGATCGTTCCGGTGACAGAAAACTCTGACGTGATCGAGAAACGCTATCGTGAGTTAGGCGGCGAGATCAAGGTCATCCGAAAGCCGGGCGTGGGTCATCACCCTCATAGTTTGAAGGATCCGAAGCCCATTGTGGACTTTATCTTGGCCCACCAGAAGTAGATTAGGGAGTTCTCACGATGCGCACGCGCACGAACTTCTTCGCGGACGATTGATCGACGGAGTAGCGGTCCAAAGCGCGACTATCATCGAGTGCACTACTTGCTTGAGCGGTGATTGAAGCCGGGTTTTCCTCCCAAGTGATCAGGTCATCTGAGAGTTCGATGACGGCTTGGGCGGCAGTTGCCGCAGGATCGCGAGGGAAGGTGAGGAGAACCTCGCCGTCGACGAAGGTCGCTAAGACGGGATTTTCGTTCTCAGAATCATCAGAGGTTCCAAAGAAGTATTCCGCGAGTGCATTGAGACCATCGCTATCGAGGTCTTCCTGGGGATTGGCGGGGAATGGCTTCTCAACTCCGGTGCCCGGGGTCCCACCACTCTTCGCCGAGGCCTTCCAGTTGCTTCCGAGTAAGGGGTCAGGATTGCTAAGAGGATTTACCAGGACCATGGAAGGTCCGAAGCCATCCGACATCGTGGGCCATCCAGCGGTGCCATCGGCAAAATACTTAAAGCTCTGAATGGGGCTGCCATCGTTTGCGTTTAGAATCAGGTCCTCACCACTATTCGAGAGGCTGCTGGAAAAGGTTCCGGGTGCGATGACGATTCCATTGGTGGGATAGTTGGCGGCAAAGGCGACCTGGTCTTTCACGATGACGACGCGTCCTCCCGAGGGTATGACAAAGCCGGTGGGGAAGTCATAGCCGATGCCATCGGCGAATGAAACGTTGGTGAGGTCGAGGGCTTGCTCGCTGATGTTGAAGAGTTCGATGAACTCGAGATCTTCGTCGGGTCCCTGCGGGTTATACATGATCTCGGAAATTACGAGGTTTCCGGTTGCTGCTGGAATCCCGACAATGAAATCGACCTCCCGGAGGGCAGACCATTCTCCGCCGGTAGTGCGGGTTCGGCTCTTCACGGTGCCGGTGGAGGCGAGGTTCAGGGTATTTCCAGCGGCGGCGGATTTGAGGGCGTCGAGTTTCATGTCGATCCCCAGGTCGCCGCTCGTGGCACTGCGGTTGTGGAGTTCTACCGCGATGACGTTGACGCCATCCAGGAGTTGGCCTGCCAGGAGGGTGTACTCGATATCGGTGGCATTATTTTCGTCGCCGTTTGCGATGGCAAAGTCAGTGAAGGCGACCGTCCCACTGTCCATGTTGAGTCGGTAAAGTTCATGTCCGTTAAGATAGACGATGATGCCGTCGTCGTGGATTGAGGAGAACTTCAGACTGAGGTAGTTAGAGGCATCAGTGATCGTGATTTCTTTTCGCAAATAGACAGTAGAGCCGATCGTGATTTCTTGATTTGGAGTAAGAGAGTTGATCCGTCCACCGACTAGAGGGGCCTGGCCATTGCCCCAACTGGAATCATCGAAGGATGGGTGCTTCCAATCGCCGGTGCCGTATGCGGCATTTCCCACCACGACATTGCTGGACGATTGTGCGACGGCGGTGTCGAGGAAGTTCCAATCAAAGGCATCGTAGCCAAAGATGCTTTCAAAACTCGGGGCGCCGAAACTTTCGGCGGTAGCGCCGATGTCTCCGCCGACTGCGCGTGGGTCCGAGCCATCGGTGGTGTAGTAAACTCCACCGTCTTCCGAAGTGAGGCTGAGTTCAAAATTCACGGGGACCACTCCGCCCAATTGGGAGTAGAGCGGTGGGTTGATGGAGGGATAGAGGTTTTCGGCTCTTAATTCGCGAATGATCGAGCGGCTATCGCCTTGATCGTGAAGAACCGGGAGGTAGTGATTAATGATGTTGTCGCGCTCGACGACCCAGTGCTGTTCCCGGGTGAAGTAGACCGGGTTATTGAGCAAAGGCGGGTGGCTGTCCTGATCGACTCCAGTCTGAGATCTGGGATTATTTCCGTAAGGAGTGGTTTCCTGGACATCTCCCCAGCGGGCGGATTCGGCCACGATCGCTTTGTCGATTTCATTGGCTCGTCTCGAGTAGTTCCGGCCTGCGGTTGCGACCGAGAGGGCTCCGCCATTGAACATGTGCTTGTAGACCCGGTCGGCGAAGAGCATACGAAATTCTTCATTTTGACGCAGTCTCTGGAAAGGGGCGCCTCCGCCACGGCTGTCGTCGTATCGATTCCAGGAAAACTTATCGAGAGCGATTTCCTGGTCCCAGACCTGAAAGCGAAACTTGCCGTCTCCGCTGTTCACGTTAGCGGCAGCGTAGCCGTTGTGGTGGGGCCAGTCTTCCGAGTCAGCGAAAAAGTGGAGGAGCATGTAGTCAGCGTAGTTTTCGACGTCGATGAAATCTTTGACGGACTCGTAGGCGGCGTCGTCGGTTCGGGCAGTGTTTGCCAGACCTAACATCTGGTTCCAGCGAGTCGGTGGAGAATCGAGATCCTTATTGATGATCCAGTCTTCTTTTTCTCCGCCAATGTGCTCGGAATACCAATCGTCTTCGATGCGCTCCGCGAGGTTGTGAACGCCAAAATAGACTCCGTTTAAATAGAGGTGGACGAAATTTCCGTGGCCCGAAGAGTGGCCCATTTCCTTCATGGAATCCTTCATCCAAACGTCGCGAATATACTGCGCATCGTTGGGACGATAGCGGGCGGAGGACCAGGAATTGAGAGCCCATGAATCGGTGAAGCAGGCACGGAGGACGAGCTTGTTGAATTCATCAACGGGAGAGTCGGGGAAGAGGTCATAATTCAGTTTTGCGATTCCCACGGTGGAAGAAAAGGTGAGTCGGAGAGAGTGTTTCTGCATCCGCCATGGAGTGCGGGAGGAGTTTCCATGGGTCTCGATTTTGCAGTCTTCCTGAAAGCCCTTCGATCCATCCGGGAGGAGATATTCGACCGAGCAGATTTTCTCAAAGCGGAGCTTGGGTGTTCCGTACAGACTCCGGGTGGCTCCGGCTCGGCGTTGGGCCTCGGAGGCGACGATTTCGAGTTGCTCCATCGAGACTGATACGCTGGGAATGTCGAGGAGAGCATTGCGCATGCTGTGATCCGCGTCCCTGAGACCGAGGGTGTCGTTCACCACGCGCGGATCCATTTCGTAATCGGCAGTGACGATGCCATTTCGGCCGCCATCGTTGGAATCGACCTGACTGTCGTAGCCCCAATCGGTGGCCCAGCCTGCTGGGTTGGCGGGCTGCTGGGCGACGTGATCGACGAAGAGGTAAGTGTGGGTGTCGACATTTGTAGGAAGCCAGTCCGTTCCGGGGAGCGAGGCGATCGCGCGGATGTTGGTGGTGGTGGAAATGCTGATCGGGCCACTGTAAATGGCGCCGCTGGTTGGGGTGGGGAGGGATCCGTTGAGGGTGTAGCGGATCTGGGCATTGGGCGTGTCCGAGAGGATCTCAAGCTGGAAGGGGTTGTCGTAGAAGCCGCGGTCTGCCGTGAACCTCGTATCCTTGACGACCCCGGGAGCGCCGGAGCTATTGGCCGAACCAGGGCTGGGGTTTGCGAAGTAGGCAAAGCCACCGCTATTGATGCGGCCGTATGAAATATCGGTAAATTGTTCCGGGTAAACGGGAGAAAAGACATCGTCGATGGTGTTTCCGTTCGGGCTGACGAGGGCGAGAAATTCACCGGAACTTCCGAGTCGGAAGTTGGCATGCGGGTGGCCCGCTGGATCTTGCACACCATCTCCGGAGGCGAAGACGATGAGGTATCCATTTCCTCCAATCTCGATGGAGGGAAAGCTCCATTTCGTGAGGTTGGAGGGATCGTCGGTGAGATAGAAGTCGTCCAGGTTGATTGCCTGCGCGTTAGGGTTGAAAATCTCGATCCAGTCTGCGCGCTTTTCGTTTCCGTTATCGATGCCCGTTACGTTGTCCGTCACGATTTCGTTGAGGACGAGCGGCAGGAGTCCGGCCGGGAAGTCGGTTGAAAGGGTGGGGTCGTGGCCGCGCGTGATTTCGTTTTGGTCAAAAAAGCCGTCGTTGTCGGTGTCCGCGAGATTGGGATTGGTGACGAAGCCATTTGCCGAATCGACTTCCGTCCCATCGTTGAGGCCGTCACCGTCGGAATCGGGATTGAGAGGGTTTGAGCCGGTGTCGCTTGGAGAGTTATAGATGCCGGTGTTGGTTTCGACATTGTCATCGAGCCCATCGGAATCGGTGTCGGTGAGGGTGGGGTCGGTGCCCGCGGCTTGCTCGGCTAGGTTGTCGAGCGTGTCACTGTCGCTGTTGTCCGATCCGCTGACAGTAGTGAGATCTGGAAAGTAGGTGAGTTCCCAGGAGTCATCGAGGCCGTCGCTGTCGGAGTCATTGACGATCTGGAGGCTGAACTCTTTTTCGAAAAAATTTGCTGAAGCGTCCGTGGTGCGCACCCGGATGGTAAGAAAGCCTTCGCTCGGGAAGGAGGAGAGATCACGATCGACGAAGAGCTGGTCGCTTTGGATATCGAATCGGCCATTGTGGGTGTCTCCCGAACCTTCAACGAAGGAGTAGGTGAAGGTGTCTCCGGCGGTGGGATCAATTGTGGTGAAAGACCCTGCGAGAGAGCCGACAATTGCAGCTCCGCTTACGGTGCTGCCAGAGAAGCTGATCTCGGTTGGACTCTGCGCGCTAGCGAAGCCGGCAAAGGAAATGAAGCCACAGAAGGTGGCAAAGTAGGAAGAATTTTTCATGCATTATGCCCGGAACCTGGCCCCTTCATCGGCATCTTACAATGACAGGATTTTGAAAAATCCCTAGGGAAGAGCTACCGTCAACCTCCAGTAATGATTTGCTTCGCTTGGGGGGTCAAAATTAACGAAGCGATTTTGCAGCGCGCCTTGAGTCGCTCCTTCAGAAGTCGTTGTGATGGTCCAGGTCTCCAGATCAGGAGACGATTCTAGGATGAGCGCGACGCCCTCGGCTTGAAGATTGCGGTTAAAGGTGACGATATTTTCGTTACCGAAACCCAGAGGAAGGCTGGCGGAATCAGAGGGGTTCGATCCGGTGGCGAACTCGATGATATTGGCTGAGCCGTCGCCATCGTCATCATCCAGCGGTCCACCCAATCCATTACTGGCGGCATAGGCGGCGTAATCGATCCCGCTGGAGCTGTAGCTGCCGGGGTTTGGCGCAAGAGCAGACCATGAGGTGGGAAGATTGCCAAAGGCGAGCGGCGCATTGCGCTGGAGCGAGTTTCCGGTGGCCGCGAGAAGAGGCCATGGGTTGGTCGGGAGGTAGTCAACTTCATCGACGGTTACCTGCGGATTTGCGGTTGCGTGGACCAAGCCCTCCTGAAGGCGCACCGTGCCGGAAGCGGAGTCGAGCGGGCCATCGGTGGCGGGACCGATGAGGATCATTGCAGCATCGATATTGAAGGTGCTGCGGAAGGAGGCCGCGGTGGCTGGGTCGGAAGTAGGGTCGAAGGAAACGATGATGACCTGTCCACCTGCGGGAATGCTGTGGGCTGCGGTGAAGTCGAAGTCCAAGCCGCCGCGAAGTCTCCATCGGTTCAGGTTTAAGGCGGATTCAGAATCGTTAGTGAGCTCGACGAACTGCTGGCTTAACGCTCCGAGTGGCTTGTAATGAACTTCAGAAATGAAGGCAGGTCCGAGGAGTGGGCCGCTATTGGTATTTCCGAGGGTGGGAGAGGCCATGGTGAAGAGCGAGCCGTCACCATCGCCATCGGGCCAGCGGCCGAGGGTCTCATTTTCACGGGCGGCAGCGAAGCCGACCCGGTCGACAAAGGAAATGGGGCCGGAGCGATCGGCTTCGACGAGCCAAATATCGTCGCCTTTCACACTGCTCAGGCCAAAGGACCGGCCTGAAACCCATTCGCCTTTTGTGGCGGTGTTGTCGAGGAAAGGCGTGTCGATCTGGAAGGCATTAGCGCTGGTGACGACAATTTCGAAGCTCTGGTTGTAGTTCGAAATTCCGGGGTATCCTGAAATGGTGATCGTCTCTCCGGTGGCGAGGCCATGGCCATTACTCACGATGGTGACAGGGGAGACGCCCGGGCTTCCCTGGTAATCGGAGACGGCGGTGGTCGCCTTGTTTTGGAAGGCCGACGAAGGCACTGTGAGGTAGCTCAGAGCAGGGATGGTCGTCGTGCCGAAACGATAGGAGGAATAGACACCCTTCGAGTCTGAGAGAAGCCAGTTGCTGATTTCGATATCGCTGGCAGTCGTGTTGAAAAGCTCGATACTGTCCCTACCAGATGTTGGGTTGGTGCTGACTTCGTTGATGACGATCCAGCCTGTTTTCGCGGCATCCTCGCTGCCGGGACTTCCGTGGAAGGTGCCACTTGAGCGCCAGTTATTGGGGTCGTCCGGGCTTGCCGAGGGGTCGATGATCTGGAGGGTGGATCCTCCTTCGTCGGGTCGAGAGGGCCACGAACCGGAATCATTGTAAGTGAGAGTCTTGATGATCGAGCCACTGGAATCCGAGAGCGTCAAAAGCTCGCCGTCATTGTCGAGACTGCTGGAAAAGGTTCCCACGATGCGAGGGCCGCTTCCATAGCGTGCGGTGAAGGCGTCGGTATCACGTACGAGGACTCCACGTTCGCCGGGTGCGAGAGCCTGGAATCCTAACGCGAGATTGATTCCCGCGGTGAAGAAGGCTTGCGAGAGGTTGAGCGGCTCGTTGCTCGTGTTGATTACTTCGATGAATTCGAAGAGGTCGCGGTTCTCGAGACTCAGGGGAGCGGCGGCCGCTTTTTCAGCGAGAGTCGCTTCGCGTGGGTGGTAGTTGATTTCCGTGATGGCAAGATTTTCGAAGGAAGCTGCTTGCTCGAGAAGGAAGATTCCTTGAGTGGGCGCGGACCAATCCGAACCATCGAAAATACGTGCGGTGATTAGTGAAGATTCAGTGATGGAAATGGAATTGTTCCCGGTAATTGGGCGGGTACCGATCAAGGCGACATCCACTCCGAGATCGCTACTGGTGCCGGAGTAATTATGGATTTCAATGGCGATGATATTGGTGCCTTCCACGAGGTCACCCGGGACCGTGTTGTGGACGTGGGTAATGGGCGTTCCCTCGGGGCTGGCATTTGCTTGTGCGAAGTCACTATAAGAAATAGTGCCGTTTCCCAGGTTATCGCGGAAGATTTCGCGGCCATTGAGGTAGACCACGGCTCCATCGTCGCGGATGAGAGAGAAGGAAAGTTGCGTGACCGAGGCGGCGCCGGTGACTTCAATTTCTTTTCGAAAATAAAGCGTTGGGTAACGTTCGGTGCTGGGTCCGATATTGATGGTGGTGGAGGCAGAGTGTCCGTTGATGCTGCTCGCAGTTATACCAGCGAGTAGTCCTGAAAGTCCTGACGGTTCTAAACCTCCTTCCCATGTGTTGACGTTGAAGTCGGGATGTTTCCAGTCGTTCTCGTTGTAAGAAGGGTGGCCCTCGACGACGTTGCTATCGGATTGCTGAGCAAGGGGATCACTGAGGTAAACCCAGCCATCGGTTCCGAATGCGGTGATGTCGAAGTCTTCCGTGCCGGAGCCGATGAAAAGGGCGGACGGGTTGGCGCTGCCATCAGGAAGCGAAGGGTCGGAGCCATCAGAGGTGTAGTAAATCGTGCCTGCTTGGCCGGTCGCGGAAAGGGTGCTGCCGGCAGAGACGAAGCCCCCGGAGCTGACGCCGCCGCCGATGGTGAAGCTGGGAGGCTCGAGATCGGAATAGAGCCCGTTAGTCCTCAGCCTGTTGATGACGTTGTTGGTGCGCACGGGGAAGTAGCGCGTCAAAAGGCGGTTTTGTTCCGTAAGCCAGTTGTTTCGATCATAAGGCGCGCTTCTCCGATGGTCTCCCCAGCGGGCGGACTCGGCGATGATGGCCTTATCGATGTTATTGGCATACTTCATCCAACGCTCGGCACATTTTGCCGGAGTGAGGGCACCGTCGCCGGTGAGGTGCATGCGGGCACGGTCGGCAAAGCGCATGCGGTATTCCGGAAGCGCTTCGATACTCGTGCGGATGTTCATTGGGTCGAGCGGGACAATGTTAGCAGTGGGCGATTCGAGAACTCGCTCGCCATCCCATGAGAAAAGTTTCCAAGGCTCCATGTCGGTGAGAGAGGAAAAGGGCCCCCCTCCGGCGGCGCGCCAGTTGCCGTTTGTTTTTAGATCCTGATTGCCTCCGAAGCGTTGAAGGAGGTGGTAGTCGATGTAGGTGTCGACATCGAGAACCTGCTGGATGTCCTCCCAATTTCCTCCGGCCACGGTGCTACGCATGCGGTTCCAGGCGGTGGAGTTTCCGTTAATGAAATCCGAGCCATTGCGGGCATCGATGAGATCTTCATCGCCGCCATTGTAGTTTGCGTAATGGCCGCTGTCCTGGCGTTCGGCGATATTGTGGAGACCCCAGTAGAGGCCATTGATAAAGAGGTGGGCAATGAACCCTTCACCTGCATCGGCGTGGCCCATGTCCTTCACCGATTCACGCATCCACTGGTCGCGGATCATGGAGCCGACGGTGCGCTGGGATGAGCTCGAGTGAATCCAGGAATTGTTATAACCGGCACGCAGTGCAATGGAGTTGAACTCGGTGACATCCGATCCGGGAAAGAGGGCCTCTCTCAGCTTTCCTGCGCCATATCGTTTCCGGAAACGGAAGCTTAGTGAGTGTTTTGGGCTCTTGCTCGGAGTCCGACTGGCTCCGCCCTGGACTCGCAAGCCACAGTTTTCTTGGAAGTCGCTCCGGGTGTCATTTTCGGCAGGGATGAACTCGGCGGAGCAGGCTTTCTCCCAAGTGAATTGTCCGGCCTGACTCTTGGATTGTGGGTTGCTGTAAATGCCACTGCCGCCGGCAAAATCATTTTTAGGTAAAGAAATCGAAATGGTGGGGACGTCGCGCATTCCTTGAAGCATCGCTTGCGCCACGCTGAGTCCGCGGTGGTTCGCGGAACTCGAGGTCGAGTTTGTGATGTCGGGGTCCATGTTGTAATCTCCCGTTGCGAGAGCGCCATAACCAGCGGGTCGAGTTTGGCCGAGGAAGCTTGAGTTCAGGCCGGCGGGGTCGGTGCCATTTGAGTTGGCTCCGGAGATGTCGAGGAGGACGTAACTGTGGCTGGCGATTTTACTGGCAGTATAGTTGGTGAGCGTCGCGGCACTGCGAATGACGGCGGTGGAAGAAACGGAGATGGGGCCGCTGTAGGCCGTCGCGGTTCCTGAAGGGTTTCCGGTAGATGTGAGGGGCGGTGAGCCATCGGAGGTGTAATAAATCTGAGCGCCTGCGGTGGCGGTGGAAAGGGTCACCGTTTGCGCGGCTTCGTAGTAGCCCCGGGTTGGAGAGGCGACAATGGCGCTGACGGCTGCTACGCCAGCAGGGTCGTTGACTGCCCCGGGAGTGGGGGAGCTAAAGTAGACGGAAGCGCCTGTGTTCGGATGAATTCCATAGGAAACATCGGTGGTCTGACTGGGGTAGTTGCTTCGACCTTGATCGAATTCGCTGCCGATCGTTCCGTCGGGCCGGACCAAAGCAAGGAAGTCGCCTCCGGAAGAGAGTTTGAAGTTGGTGGTAGGGTTTCCGTTGGCATTGGGTTCTCCTGAGCCATTGGCGATCATCACGAGATATTCCCCGGTGCCCAAGTTCGCCCCGGCAGGGAAGGTCCACTGAGTGAGGTCGTTGGGATCATCGGTGAGGTGCCAGCCGCCTAAGTCAAGGGCAGGGCCGCTGTTGTAGATCTCGATCCAGTCGCCGAAGATTCCTGCCACTGCGTTCGGCACGGCGATGGTGTCATTACTCGATAGGAACTCATTGATGAAGACGTCCGAGCTAGTTCCGGTGGTGAAAGTCTCTGTGGAGGCAGACCAACTAGTGCCGGATGAATTGATGGCACGAGCGCGGTAAAAGTAAGGAGTTGTTTCCTGAAGGTCAATGAGGGTGGCCTCGAATCCTCCGCTTTGGGCACCTAGAGCGATACTTTCATTCCAGGAAGCAGGGTTCGTTCCGCCATCGGCGCTTCCGTAGAAAATGGTGACGCTAGGCGCTTCTCCGCCGGTGTCGGTGACCTGGCCATTGGCCCCGGCCTGGGTGAAGGAGATCCTGGAGGCCGATTGGACTTCGAGATTTGCGACGGCTCCCCAAGAGGAGCCCATCAGAGAAAGGAAGAAGAATGTGCGTGCGACCATAACTGGAGCTTGTGACACAAGATAGTCTTTCCAGATTGATCGGAAACAAAAAAGATCCGAATTGCCCTTATCTTGTGGTCAGTTTTGATCGAAATGGAGGCCGAATAATGATGACGGAGTTCGTTCTCTCTTTGTATTTAATGAAGGCGATGAAGGCGGAAAAGCCCACAACGATTAGGGAATATATTGATGCTGCTCCGGTGGCCGGACAGCCGCATTTACGTGCGATTGCACGCCCTCCTTAGAAGCGTCGCGCCGGATGCTGGAGAAAAAATGAAGTGGAACACGCCCTTTCATGTGGAGCTACGCTTTCTTTTTGCCTTTTCCGCGCACAAATCTTATCTCAATTTTACTTCTAATACCGATGGTTTGGCTACCTTTAGCAAGGAATTAGAATCGCACAAGACGACCCAAGGGAGTATGTAAGTCCACTACTAGAACAACCTTCCGGAAGATTTGATCCGCAAAATTGCCGAATATCGGGTGCGGGCGGTGCGTAAGCGCAGCGACGATTCCTTTTGTTAGAGAATCAAGAATTGGGTAACTGAGGAGGGTTCTGGCACGAAACGACGGTGCTTCAATGTGCCATGGGAAATAAAGGGTGAAAATATTTTTTCAGAAACCCCTCATCCCCGACGTAACCTTTCCAATCATGAAGTTTACGATCTGCCTCTTTGTCGCCTTGCTTTGTCCAATCTCCGGAACTGCGGAGGAGAAGTTGATTTTTGAGGATGATTTTGAGCGGAGCGAGTCGGATGACTCGAAGGAGGAAATCGGGAATGGTTGGACTTCGAATAGCGCAAAGCGTGCGAAAGGAAATAAGCAGGTGGATTTGAAGAATGGGGCGATGCACATCACTTTTCATCCGGCAGCGGATCATGCGGTGTCGGTGGTGCATCCGGTGGAATTTCAAAACGGAAAGTTGTCGCTTCGCTTTCAGTTGCCAAGTGAGAAGGACAGCCTGGGGCTCAACTTTGCAGATATGAAATTCAAGGAGGTGCATGCGGGTCACCTTTGTATGACAAAAATCAGCACGACATCGGTTCAGATCAATGACCTCAAAACGGGCGTGATGGCGAATGCGATGCGTAAGGTGAAGCTGGATAAGACGATGACTCCGGAGCAGCAGAAGATGCTCAAAACCAAGACGAAGAGGTTTAAGAACAAGCTGGAAGCCGGGAAATGGTATGCGCTCGAAGTGATGATCAAGGGGGATACGATGACGGTGACGATCGACAGTAAGGAAGTGGGAACGTTTTCTTCGGAGGGGATTGCGCATCCGACGAAGCGGGCTCTCCGGGTCGCTATTCCGAAGAAGGCGATCATTGATGATTTGAAAATTTACTCTCTCTAAGATTGCTGAAGGAGATCGCTCTTTTACTGACTTTGTTGTCGGTGCCTTATGGATGAGAATCCCTTCACGCGTCTTCTTGAAAAAAATTACTTTCACTCACAGATGCATGGCATCTTGACCGAGGGCGATGGTAAGTCGTGGTATGAGTCCGCCGGGGTGGGCGATATCACCATTAAATTTGTTAACGAACCTTTCGGCGATTGCTCGGCTGTGGCGAGGAAGTCGAGCGGGACCGGGTCGGGACCGACTTGACGGTTGGCCGACTCTGGACACGTGAGGGCGTAGGAGTGCTGCGTTGTACCTTAGGAGTGCTGCGTTGTTGCACACGTTGAGGAGCGCGCTGCAGGGTAGGTTGGCTCCGGGTCGTCGAGGGAGTCCGGTGAATGACAACGGGCATTGTCTTGGTTTGTTGACGGGAAGAGCTGGATCCGGAACTTGACCCTCTGTCACTCGACTTGCGGGAGCCTGAAGATTGGCTAATCCGATCCGGGCGATATGAGGAGGAAGAAGAAGGGCGGGAGTTGCTTGAACCGCGGGATCCATAAGATGATCCGTAGGGACTTTGAGATCCGTGTGAGGTATGAGATCCGTGTCCGTAACTGGATCCATGCGAACTCCGGTGAGGACTCCGAACCCGGGCGATGGGGGTTGGGCAGGAGAGGGTGTGGCCTCGGCGATAGTGGCTGGGATAAACGGCGGCGGTGTGACGGCGAGGAGGCGCGCTGCAGTAGCGGTTGTTATGAATGTCGTAGTAACGACTCGAACGGTAGTTGTAATAAGAACGGCGATAGGGATCATATCCCCAGTAGCTATTACTGGTGCGAATAATGCCGACGCTGGCGACAGAGTTATAGCCGGAACTGTAGCCGGAGCCACCGTAGTAACCGGTAGAATAGTCCGTGCAGGACGAGAGCAAGAGGGCCAGGCCAGCGCCTGAGAGGAGAGCAAGAAGTCTTTTCATCACACTAGTTTTAACGCAAGGAGGGACCTTTGTATTCAACGAAAATCGCTATTTTCTGACCGCTTTGTAGAATAAGGGCTTCAGGGGCATTAGAATTTCCTCCTGAATGACTGTTTCGAAAGGTTGATCTCCGGCCTCGCCGCGATGCAGCACCAGGACAGATCCGCTGGTGTATTTTCCATCGGCAATAAGAGTCTCTACCGTAGGTTTGATTTTGGAAAAATCGGAGCGAGGGAAACGAGGAGGGCGCGTCTTTCCCAAAAATTAGAATAAATTATCTCGCTCGTCAGTCGGAACTCGAGAGACCTTTCTCACTGACGGGAGCGTTATTCCCCTGTAGGTCTCCTGAAAATGAAAGCGCTCCATCTTCTTCCACCAATCCTGGCACTCGTTGCGTCGGCAGCTTGGCTCAGCAGCCAGCAGGTCAGATTGATTGACCTAGAGAAGCAAACGAAAGTGATGAGGGAAAGGATCGCTACCTTTAAGGCGCTTCCTGCAGAGATAAGAACGGAACGCAGTTTCGTGAAGGAAGAGGACTCTCTTCAGAAATTTCTACTTGAAGATGGGAGCTTCGATTGGGTGATGATCGCCAAAACGATGGGCCAATCTCAGATCAACGGGGTTCCCTTGGATATGAAAGCCTTCTTTAAGATTCAGGAGATGATCCTTGAGATGAGTGTGCCCGATCTCGAGGAAGCATTTGTTACGATTGATCGGTTGCCTTTATCGAATGAAATGAAGCAGGGCCTTCAGTCGCATCTCATGGGGGTCTTCGTCCAGAAAGACCCGGTCGCTATGCTTAAGCGCTTCCAAAGTAAATTACGCGATCCTAATGGGCAGATGTCCTGGCACCTGAGGAGCGCCTTTGAGAGTTGGATGAAAAAAGACCAAGGGGCAGCGATGGCTTGGTTCGATGCGCGCAAAAAGACGGGCGCTTTCGATAACAAATCGTTGGGCCCTAGTTCGAGTATGGGACGTGCTTTCGAAGTGCGCCTGCTCGGTGAGCTGATGAAGAGTGATCCGGAGGCGGTGCGGGATCGCCTCGCGAAACTTCCCGACGAGGAACGTAAATCCGTAATTACCTCCGCCGCAATGATTAATCAGGGTCGGGGGATGTCGGAAGACTACTTGGCCTTGATTCGTGACAGTCTCCCGAAGGAAGAGCGTTACGAGGTCCTTGCGAATGCAATCGGCCAGCAAGTTTATAGCGGGAATCTTCCTACGCTATCCGAACAATTTAAGGGCGTGATTCTGGAGCCGGCTGAACGCATGGCCATCATCGAAAAAGTGGTAGAGAATTTTGCACGGCCCTGGAACCGGAAGCCGGCTGATCTTGTCGAAGTTTATGACTGGGCCGAAAAGGAAGCATCAGGACGGGCGGCCGAGCTCACTGGGAAGACCTTCGCGAAGTTTGCCGGTCATCGGAACACCGACTTTCAGGAAACCTTCCAAGAGGTGATGAAGGCAGCGGAAGATCGGGACAAGCCTGAGATTTTAGATCACTTTGCCACTTCTTTAGAAGATCCAGAACGCCATTTGGAGAGGCTTAATGACGAAGGGTTGAAGACGATTTATCAGGATTTATTGAGTCAAATCGAATCTCCCTCCGGCCAGTAATTGAACACTTATTTCACATGATTTACTCACTCGTTATTTCCGTCCTTATTTTGGGGGTCGCCGCGTTCTTTGGCTTTCAGCAAAAGGAGCGATCGGTGAAACTTGAGGAAGAATGGTTGGTTCTCTCCGAGCAAGGAGAGAGCTATGATATTCCCTTGGATCCTGCCGAGGAATACGCACCTGGTCGACTTAGTAATCAGGCTGCCAATGCCGAAGGAGTGATGGCCTTTTCTAATAAGCTCAAAGCCTTTATGAAGGAGGTTAAAGTGGCCGAGAAAGCAGGCGAGGTTGATCAACTGGAGATGCAACAGCGTGGGATAAAGCTCATGAGCGAAATACTCAATTATTCGGCGGCAGAGATCCAGCTGCTCGTTTATGATTTGATGGCTGATGAGAGCATCGAGGAAGAATCCAAGAATGAGCTCGTGATGATGTCGATCATGATGCTCAGCCAGGAGCAACCCGAGACGGCGCTCGCCATGATTCTCGAAACGAAGGAGCGCTTCATGAAGAGTAAACAGATGAGAACGCATTTCCTCTCGACCGCGATTGCTCAGCTCGCCAAGCGGGACCCGCAAGCTGCGCTGGAGTGGATGTCGGCTCACCGGGACGCCATTGGGGAAGTGAATGATGACATCCGAAAGGAGGTCCTCGTTGCTGCGGCATCTAAGGATATTAAAGCGGCCTTCGGATTGATTGGGGAGATGGAATTTGACAATACGAGTGAGGCTTTCAGCAGTATCGCCCGCTCCACGACAGCTGAATCAATCGAAGATTTTGTCGCCGGGATTCGTGAGCATGAGACGGATAAGGCGGCCACCGAAGCGGGGTTCAATGGTCTTGCGAGCAGTCCCTTCGTAGGAGATGCTGAGAAGGCGATCGCTTTTTTAAATGAAGGTAAGCTCACTCCGGATGAGCAGAAGATCTTCCTGGATGGGCTCGGTTACTACACGCTCAAGGAAGACACTGGTCAGTGGCTCAACTGGATGGCTGAGAAGAAAAAGATGGATAGCAACGGAAAGAAGATCATCCGTGAATGGACCCGAAGTGACTTTAAGGCGGTGGGCGAGTGGATTAATGCGTTGGAAAAAGGGAAGCCGCGCGATGAAGCGGTCGTAACTCATGCTGGGACTTTGGCTGAACATGAACCTCAGGCCGCCGATGTTTGGGCGGAGAGCCTTTCTCCCGGTCCGGTCCAAAACGACCTCCGGAAGGATATTTACCGACAGATTAGACGAAAGGATCAGGCCGCTGCTGCTGCCTATGCTAAGAAGTATGGCATCGCGCAGTAGTATTTTTCAGGTTCAGCGAATAAGGGGATTCCCGGGGATTCCACGTTCTGTTTTTGGACCGTCCGGGACTTTAATGGGAGCATTTTTTTTAGGGGCTATCTTCTTCTGCTCTTGGAAATGAAGTAGGAGATTTGAGGTGCGATTGTAGTCGTGAAGGAGGAGCTTGGCTTGGCGGGTCGTCTTATTCTGATCGGAGAGATCGATGTAGGCGAGATTGACTTCCTGGAGGCTTCGGAGGGAGGTGCCCTTGATCTCCTTGGACAGAATGCGGCGATGTTTTTGAAACAGAGCGGCTTCGGTTTTCACGGGTTCGTTTCTTTCCAAACCCTTAATTTGTAAGTTGAGTTCGGAAGAAAAGGGGTCGCCCAGGAGTTTGGTAAACGGGAGATCACGCATTTCGCGGAGTTGATCCCACTGAGCGAGCGGATCGAGTTCGTTTGCTTCTTCGAGAGCTGTGGCCAATTCGATCTTGGCGACCATCTTGGAGGGCTTGTTGCGAAGTGCGAACCATTGTCGGAGTCCAGCAGATCCATCTTGGGGAAACTCATGCGCAAGTTCGGACCAAGTTTCCATGACGGGATTTCCTCCCAGCGAGCGATGATGGAGGAGGCCTTTCAGAGCGAAGGGATAGTTGCCATCGAGGCGCCCCACGCCAATGAAGATGGGCTTCTCGATGGTGTAGCGTTTTTGCGGTCGGGCGGCTTTGTGCAGATGACCCGCTCCCAGGATCGCTCCGCCGGCCAGGGTTGCTTCCTGTTGCAGGAGGAGATCGCTCATCCATCCACCCTTTGAGAATCCGGAAATGTAGAGTCGTTTGGGATCGAGGGCATATTTCGCGAGGAGGTAGCGTCGGACCGAGTGATACAAGGTGACCTCTTTCTTAAAATTGTCGGGAGCCAGTTTGAGTTGGCCTTGCTCGAAATAGGTCATGCCGACGACGATCCAGTCCTTATCGCCCGTTTCCCGTCGGATGATCTGAGTGTCGGGGCGGCCATTGGAGCCATGATAAAAGAGAATGGCAGGATGCTTACGCGAAGGGTCAAAGTTTTCCGGAAGAGACAACTGAATGGCGTAGGCGAGACCGGGGAAGCGGAGCTCCACAGTTTTCGCATGCAGGGGCGCTAAAAGGGAAAGGAGGAGCAAGAGGCGCATTGGCAAGACGATAGCGGGGTGTCGTGGTTTCGGAAGAACCGAATTTAAGGAGATTTTTTCACTGTATCAATACCGGAGCTTGCAAGATGATTCGGGCGTGACGGTGGAAGTGATTGGGTTTGGCTTGGCGGGAGCTTGTGTGGCTTTGCGCCTGCAAGAGCGGGGTGTTAGGGTGCGGGTGGTTGATGATGGCCTTGCAGGAAGCACGTTGGTAGCGGCGGGTCTGGTAAATCCGGTGGCGGGTCGAAACTTTGAGCCCAGTAGCAGGGTGCAGGATGCCTGGGACGAGGCGGAAGCCTTCTACTGCGATCTTGATGTTACTCTTTGGCATCCCTTGCCGATCAAGCGGCTTTGGCGAGACGAGAAGGATCGCGCGAAGTTTGAGAGAAAACGCGAAATTGTTTCTCCGTGGATTGAATCAGTGGACGAAGAGGGAGTGACTTGGAATCAGGGCGGGTGGTTGGAGACGGCACGATTTTTGACGATTGCCCGGGAGCGATTTTGTAAGAATGGGGGCATTATTTCGAGAGCGCAAGATGAGGTGGATCAGCGGATCTGGTGCACGGGATCTGCGGGATTGATTCGGGGAGAGTTTGGGGAAGTGGGGCATCGCTGTGCCAAGGGAGAAATTCTCACAGTGAAAATTTGCGACTGGAATGAGAAGCGTATTCTCACGAAGAATGGCTGGCTCATTCCCTTGGGCGGAGATCTTTATCGAGTGGGGGCGACGTATGACTGGGATGGCTTGGAAACCGGTCCTAGTGATGACGGGCGAGCCCGAGTGGAGAAGATTTTGCGCGGGTTTACTCAGAGGGATTTTGAGGTGATGGATCACGTCGCGGGCGTGCGACCGATCATTCATCGAAGTGAAGCCGTCGTTCTTTTTAAGGAAGAAAAAGGGTGGATGCTCAACGGACTCGGATCCAAGGGCGTGATTTACGCGCCGAGTGTCGCGCGCGACTTGGTTGAGAAGGTGATTTCCGAAGCGGAATTGTCAGGATAGAATCAGGAAGGAGATGGCGCAGAAGAACGACGAACTAGAAAAGTGGGCGATGGATGTGATCTCCGGGAAAGCCCGTGGGGTGGGTCCCAGCGCGCTCCGCATCTTCTTGCGCTCCGTTGCTGTTCTATACAAAGTGGGTGTCAAAACGCGCTTGCGGCTGTTTAGAAAGGGTTGGAAACAACAGCATGATCTGGGAACGATGGTCGTCAGTATTGGCAATCTGACGATGGGGGGAACTGGGAAGACGCCGGTGGTTGAGCGCTTTGCGAGAGAACTTACCGAGCGAGGCCGGAAGGTCGCTATTTTAAGCCGGGGCTACAAGAGTTCGGATTTAAAAGAGCCCCAGAGGTGGGTGCACCCGGAGACGGGGGCAGAGCGGACGAGTCCCCCAAAGATTGTCAGCGATGGCTTCAAGGTTTATCTCAAAGCGCGCTATGCGGGGGACGAACCCTACATGCTTGCCAAGAATTTACCCGGGGTCGCGGTCGTGGTGGACAAGGACCGGGTGCGGGGAGGCATCTTTGCGGTGAAGGAGCTAGGCGTGGACACCTTGCTTCTCGATGACGGAATGCAATATCTCGATCTGGCACATTCCCTTGATGTGGTTCTGGTGGATCAAGGAACTCCCTTCGGTATTCATGGTATCATTCCCCGAGGCACGCTTCGTGAACCGCCCAAGAACCTCCGGAGGGCGGATTATGTGTTCATCACCAAGTGTGATGGATCGTCGAATGAGAAGCTGAGGAAGCGCATTGCGAAATATAATCCAAGTGCGGAGATCATGGAGTGCACTCATGGGCCCAAGCACGTGCAGGGGGTCTTCCATGATGAGATTCTTCCCTTGGATGGGCTTGATGGAAAATACGTCGCTGCCATTTCAGGAATCGCGATGCCCGAGAGCTTTGACAAATTGTTAAAAGGACTGGGGGCGAAGGTTCTTTTCCACACCACCTTTGCTGATCATCATGCCTTCACGCAGGCGGACATCGATCGCTTTATGAAGCGCTGTGTCAATCGTGGGGTGGAGATGATCATCACGACGGAAAAGGACGCGGTGCGGTTTCCGGTGCCCAGTGAAGCGGACGTGCCTGTCTACTATCTGCGCATTGAGGTGAAGATTCTTGATGGGGAAGAAGTGTGGGAGCGCTGCGTCGAGCGGATTTGCCAGCGCGTGGAAAGATCTTCGCATGATTGGACGGAAGAGCGATTGATGTTAGATTCTCAGCGATGAAAGTTAACGAGAACAACAACAAGAATTTGGGGTATCGCTTTGGGGGAGCAAAACCGGAGGGCAGTGGTTTTGATTGCCCTGCGCGATGTAAATCATTTTAAGGAATTCCGGAGTGAAGCCGCCGAGAATCTGGACCTAACAGTATTTGTGGCTGAAGAACGCTGAAGAAATCACGAAGGTGGAGCGGTAGGTTCGAGCGGTGACTCATGGGGTTTATGATTTCAATATTCCTTCTGCGAAAAGCCGTTCCTGGCTTGAAGGTTTCGGTAGTCCGGTTGGACTCGATAAAAATGATGGCGAGGAGGAATGATTCCTGCTTCTTTTTCGAAGATGAACGACGAATTGGGCAGGCCATTGCGGGATTTGAGAATATCCCTCACCGATAAGTGTAACTTTCGCTGTCGCTACTGCATGCCCGTTGAGGTGTTTGGGCCAGGGTATCAATTCCTTCCCCGTAAGGAGATTTTAACCTTTGGCGAAATTGTCCGCATTACCCAAGCCGCAGTGGACCTGGGAGTCAGGAAAGTTCGTTTGACCGGGGGAGAGCCTCTGCTAAGGCGTGGTGCGAGTGATTTGGTGGCTCTACTTTCCGCGATCGAAGGGGTTGATGACATAGCGATGACCACAAACGGAGTTCTTCTGAGTCATCGGTCTGAAGCTCTTAAGCTAGCGGGACTCGACCGGGTCACGGTGAGTCTTGATGCACTCGATCCAGAGATCTTTGCCAAGATGAACGGGGTGGGGGCGAAGGTGGACCGGGTGCTCTTGGGGATCGAGAGTGCGCAAGTCTTCGGTCTGCCGGTGAAAGTGAATATGGTGGTTCAGCGAGGCGTGAACGAAGGGGAAATCTTGCCAATGGCGCGGTGGGCTCGCGAACGGAAGGTGACTTTGCGCTTTATCGAATTCATGGACGTGGGTGAGACTAACGATTGGAAAAAGGGAGAGGTTGTGACGGCTGAGGAAATTGTAGCGCTCGTTGGAAACGAATTCCCGGTGGAAAAGATAGAGGCTTCTTATCCGGGTGAAGTGGCTCAACGCTGGCGATTCCGAGATGGCGGAGGCGAGTTTGGCGTGATTTCATCGGTTTCGCAGCCCTTTTGCGGAGACTGTTCGAGGCTGAGAATTTCCGCAGAAGGGAAGAGCTTTACATGCCTGTTTTCCAGTATCGGCCGAGATGTCCGAAAGCTTCTCCGAAGTAAAGCGGGTGAAAAGGAAGTGCGGGAGTTTCTTGCGATAGGTTGGGTTGCTCGGAAAGATCGATATTCTGAAGAACGGGGTCTCCGTCAGCAGACGAAAGCGGAAATGAGTTACATTGGGGGATAAAAAAAGCCCTCCGGGAAGGAGGGCTTTTAAAAAATCTTTCTCGAAGAAGATTACAGTTTTGCTTTTGCTTTGTTGTAATTCTTCTGAAGTTTTTCAAGGTGAGCTTCGGTCTTTTCAAGCTCAACAAGAATTTCTGCTAGTTCCTGAAGAGCTTTGAGTTCCCTTGATGAGCCACGGGCAGCAGGGGGTGATGCTGAATTGCCACCGGATTTCTTTTTCCATGAGCCGATTGTAGCAGCGGTCACTTTAAACTTCTTAACAGCAAGAGTTTGTCCGCCGCGTCCCTTAGCTTCAATGAAGTCAAGGATCTCCTTTTTTTGTGCGTCTGTGTAACGCTTTGCTTTTGCTTTTACCTTTGCTTTTACCTTTACTTTTGCCATATCGACCTTATTGGCACGGGTTTAGATATGGTCAATAAAAAATCAATCAAATTGAATTTGGTGGTCGAAAATTACCAGCTATTGTGGATGAGAGAACATAGATGAGCGTATTACTCAAGTGCTCGGAAGTCGTAACAAATAAGGCGTTTTTTTGAACCACCCATTCCCTTTGAGTTTTGGGTGATATATAGGAGTCCGCGATGAATGACCGGAGGGGTCCATGCTTCTCTTGCAGTGAATAAGCGTTTAGTGGAAAGTATTTTCGCTTCTTTTGGGTTAAGTTGGATTTCGGCAAAGATACCATCTTCGCCCAGAGTGAAGGTGCGATTCTGGCAGCGAATGAAGGAGCCGCGGAAGAGTCCCACGTTCAAATTCCCCTCTTTCCATATCATATCATTTTCCCAGAGTAATTTCCCGGACTTTAGGTCGATTGATTTGAGTTGAGTGTCGGGAGGATTTCTTCCGGCGAAGCCATAAAGGGTTCCATCAAGAAGCAGCGGAACCATCATGTGCATCCCAAACCATCGCTCGACCCAGAGTGGCTTGGGTTGGAGTTTTTTGTCGAATTGTAGGAGAACTCCTCCTTTTTCATAGCATTCTGAAATGAAGATTTGGTTACCGGGAAGGGCAAGTGGAGTGGAAGCGAGAACCGATTCGTAAACCTTTGCCCGCCATGGGAATTTGGAATGAAGCTTCCCGGTATTGGGGTCGATGATCATGAGCCCGCCGACGGTGGGGCGAGACTCTCCGGCAGCCATCATGGCGACGACGGGACGATCGTGGAGTTTGGTGACAATGGGGGAGGCATAAGAGGCGCCCCACTCGTCTTTTAGGGTCCAGGCGGTTGATCCGGTATTGATATCAAAAGCAGCAGCGCAGACTCCAAGTGCGTCCTTGGGCTTCCCTCCGATATTGATGATGAGCTTGTCCTGAAAGAGGACGGGGTTGGGGCCATAACCGAAAAAATACTGAGGAATATCGAACTCAGTCATAAGATTTCGTTTCCAAAGGATCTTTCCGCTCTCGAGATCGAGGCAGTGGAGCATGGCGGTCACTCCAATGAGATAAACGCGCTTGTCCCGGACGACCGGGCTCGATCTCGGTCCTGCTGAGAATCCGTAGCGATCGCGGTATTTAATGGGGTAGGAAAATGTCCAGAATCGACGTCCGGTCTCGGGATCGAGGCAGTCGAGAGTTTCACGGGAATCCACGGCATGGAAGTGGAGGAGCTTCCCGTCGGAAATGATGGGAGAGGCGTAGGAATCTCCACGCACGAGTTCAAAGACCGGCTTGAGTTTGGAGAGGTCCTTGAGGAGGGGGCCTTCGTTAGACGTGCAATTGTCACGAGGGCCGAAGAATCGTGGCCAATCGGAGGCGCTCGCTTTTTCGGAAAGCGGACGAGGAGCTTCATGAAAGGTCAGGCCTGGGAATGGTTCCTGAGCCAGAAGGAGGGTGGGAAAGAAGAGGGTCAGAAGAAGCTTCATTGAAATAGTCTCGGTGATCTTTGAAAAATGGCATCAAAAAAAGGCCGCTTGCGAGCAAGAGGCCTTTGAAAGTTTATCGCTTGGGGGGCTTTCAGGGGAAATCATTGATCGTGAAAGAAGAGATACCACATTCAAGTCGATCCTCAGATATCTGCGGTCTTTACTTCAGATCAACTCAGATGATTTCATTCTCGGATTTCTCCAAAACGATTCGAAAGGGCTCACCTGGATTTTTGATTTTCTTCAGCTCTTTGGGAGTGAGGAGGGATCGATTGTGATCGGTTGTCGTAAACCATTTCGGCATGCCGGTTGTTGATCGCGGGCTTTCTTGTGTCTCTGTCGTATTTGGTCAAACGATGAGAGAGCCGCTTCCTGAGTAGAGCGGCGACTTGCTCACTCTCTTGGTATTCGGAATGAAATCAAACGGCAGGGTCGTGCTCTCAGACTTTGTGAGTTCACGGGTTTTGATCTCGATTTGAGCTGCCAGTCCCTATGCCGCGTCTTCCGAGGGGCCTTTGCTCTTCCGTTTTTTCATGACGGGGGCTTTGGTTCCTTCGACCGAGGCGCGGTTGATGGTGACGGATTCGATGTCCTCACGGGATGGGATTTCGAACATGACGTCGAGCATGATTTTTTCGAAGATGGAGCGGAGGGCCCGGGCGCCGGTGCCGCGCTCGATCGCTTTTTCGGCACAGGCGGCGAGGGCGTCCTTGGTGATTTTGAGCTTCGCACCGTTGAGGGTGAGTTGCTTTTTATACTGCTTCACGAGCGCGTTTTTGGGCTCGGTAAGGATTTGGATGAGTTCCTCTTCGGTGAGTTTACGCAGGGAAGAAATGACAGGGAGGCGGCCGACGAACTCGGGGATGAGTCCGAAGTGGAGAAGGTCTTCCGGGCGGACTTTGCGGAGGAGGCTTATGTCATCGCGTTCTTCTTTATCGAGGTCCTGGCTGGCTTTGAACCCAAGGACGCGTGCTCCAAGGCGGCGGCGGACGATGTCCTCCATGCCGACGAAGGCTCCACCGCAGATAAAGAGAATCTTTTCGGTGTTGACCTGGATATACTCCTGCTGAGGGTGCTTGCGCCCGCCCTGAGGGGGGACGTTACAAATAGATCCCTCGAGGATTTTGAGAAGGGCTTGCTGGACGCCTTCGCCCGAGACGTCGCGCGTGATGGAGACGTTTTCGGTCTTGCGGCCGATTTTATCGATCTCATCGACGTAGATGATGCCGCGCTCGGCCTTTTCGACGTCGAAGTCGGCAGACTGGAGGAGGCGAAGAATGATGTTTTCGACGTCTTCACCAACGTAGCCGGCTTCGGTCAAGGTGGTGGCATCGACGATGCAGAAAGGGACGTCGAGGACGCGGGCGAGCGTCTTGGCGAGGAGAGTCTTTCCGGAGCCGGTGGGGCCGAGGAGGAGGACGTTGGATTTTTCGATTTCTACATCGACGAATTCGTCATCGAGGACCTCGTGCTGACGAAGGCGCTGGTAGTGATTGTAAACCGCAACGGAGAGGACTTTTTTGGCCTCTTCTTGGCCGATGACGTGGTCATTGAGATGGGAACAGAGTTCGGCTGGAGTCGGGACTTCATCGGTGAGGGTTTTTTCACTGAGGTCCGGGAGCGAGGGGTCCTGGCCTGCGAGTTCCTTACGGAGGATGGTGGAGCAGACGTCGATACATTCATTGCAAATGTAGACACCGGGTCCGGCGATGAGTTTCTTAACCTCTGAGTGGCTTTTGCCACAGAAGGAACACATAGTAAGATTGGATGCGCGAGCCATTTGAAAGGGGGGCGAATGGGGTGAAGGTCGTTCGCCTAAGCGAGGCTAACACCAGAGGGGGCTTGTGTCTCGCGATTTTTGAGGATCTGACGAAGAGGGGGACGAAGCGCTCTCTGAGGTGTTCGTTGTTGTCAATTAGCGATTTGCTCCTTGGGTTCTGAAGGCTCCGCGAGATGGAGATCGCTTTGTTCGATGAGCGCAGCGGCGGGATGGTGGTGCCACCAGAGGGTGGGGTCCATGGCCTTGAGGGTTCGTTTGGCGAAGGCATCGGCATCGGCTGCGGGATCGAGGACGGCGAAGACGGTGGAACCGGAGCCGGACATCATGGCGGCGAGCGATTCGTCTTGGTCTTGAAGGTGGGTTCTGAGGGTGGCGAGGAAGCGGTGCTTTTCGAAAACGGGCCGTTCGAGGTCGTTGAAAAGTTGCTGACCGCCAGCTTCTTGGGCTTCGTAGGAAATGCTGGGGATTTTTTGGGAGTCTTTCCAGCGTGAGTAGGCCCAGGGGGTGGGGATATCGAAGGCGGGTTTGAAGAGGACGATGGGAAGGTCCCAGGTGAGGTCAGATGGTTCGATGATTGTGCCCCGCCCGCTGCACCAGCAGGGTTTCTCGTAGAGGAAGAGAGGAATGTCGGAGCCGAGTTGGGCGGCCCACCCTGCCATCGTGTCGAGGGGAATTCCTGCGTCGGTCAGATCATTGAGGGCTAGGAAGGTGTGGGCGGCATCGGCGCTTCCGCCACCGAGTCCTGCGCCGTGGGGGATACGCTTGGTCAGGGTGATGTGGTAGGGGCAGGGGAGGCCGCTTTCTTTTTCAAAAAGGCGGAGGGCGCGAGAGACGAGATTGGTTTCATCGGTCGGGATGCCGGTGCTGTCGCAGCAGAGGGAATAGGTGTCTGCCGCGGTGAACTCGAGTTCGTCACAGAGGCTCGTGATGGGGAGGACGAGGGTTTCGATGCCGTGGAAGCCGTCTTCGCGTTTTCCGGTGATACGGAGGGAGAGGTTGATTTTAGCGGGGGCGAGGGTGATCACGGGAGATTTGAGATTTGGACAGGGAAACTTGAATGTTTAAGGGGGCCTTGTGAACTACAAACTTCCTCTGAAATGGTTCCTAGGAGGGCGAGCATGCGCCCGGTGTTTCCTTTTTCAATACGATAGGAATAAAATTGGTCGAGATGAGAGGCTGTGCAGAGGCCTTCATCGTGGTAGTTCGATGCGAGAATGCCTGCTGCGAGCGCTTGTTCGCGGATGGTGGCGGCGAAGTCGATCTCGTAGTGCGGAGGTCGAATGCAGGGCGCGAGGACGACGGTTAGATCGGCGGGGGAAGTTCCGAAATGATCTCCCATTTTTAAGATGGCGCTGCCGAGGATATTTCCTTCGGTTCCTTTTTTGCCCGAATGGAGGAGGCCCAAGGCGCCAGTGCGGGAGTCGGCGAGGTAGAGGGCTCCGCAATCGGCGACATGAATTCCGAGGAGGCAATCTGCTTTGCTGGTGAGGAGTCCATCGACGCCCGGGGTCATGAGCGGGGAACTCTTTTCGACGATGGCTAAGTCAACTCCGTGGACCTGCTCGGCGAGGTGGGTTTGCTTGAATCCGAGCGCGTCTGCGGCTGCTTGGTGCGTGGGCCGGAGGAGGGAGAGGGTTTCCTCTTTATCAGTTGAAGTAGGGACCTCGGAGGCTCTTCCAATAAAGGCGGCGCGCCGCGTTAGATCGGTGAGGAGGGGGGAGAGAAAAGAAAAAGACGCTTTCGTCATGGCCGAAGCCTACGAAAGCGTCTCCTATTAGCCAAGTTTCCTTGGCCAAGGTGGGGAGGATTTGGGAGGATCTTTAGAGAATCTTGCCAGCCATCGCCTGAGTGGCAACAGTCATTCCGGCGGTCTCGTTGTCGTCTAGGTCGGCCATGGCTGACGAGAGCTCAGTGACGATGTGTCCGCGCATCTTGGCGACAAGCTCGACGCCACCAGGAGTGATGCGAACCATGATTTTACGACGGTCCTCAGCAGCGTGGACGCGCTCGACGAACCCAAGCTTCTCGAGCCGGTCGACTAAGCCGGTAGCGGCAGCGGTAGAGTGGCCCATCTTCTTGGCGATTGCAGACATCGTGAGATAGTCTTCGCTTGAAAGATACGTCAGGAGGAAAAACTGAGGGAACGAGAGGTTGCCACGATTCAGCTCACTCGAGAGGTTGAGGATGCAGGAGCGTTGGGTAAAGAGGACAAAGTCCGCAAGGCGGTCATGGTCCACTTGTCTATTCGCGGACTGATTGATTGGGTTCGTTTTCATTGTTGTGCGACTTTCGGTTTATTGGGACAACACAGGTTGCCCAGCAGCTTCGCTTTGGAGAATACCGTTAAACCTATAAAACTTTCAAGACGAAACTGCATAAGTTTTTAAATAAACAACCTAACTACTCACATCAACTTGGCTATATCACTTATACCGCTAGGATATTAAGAGATCTTAGATTTATACAAAAAAGTGCTAAAATCTTCAAAAACTCCTGAGGGGTTACTCAGGTTGAGTGCCCTGAGGTGGTTCTTCTGTCGTTTTGGGGGCCTCAGCGGGGCTTATTTTGAGCTTTTCCCGGACAATGGGGAAGCTTGTGACGGCGTCTCCTTTCGCCGCTGAGCCGCTGACGATGTCAGCTGCGAAGAAATCACGGACTCTTTCTCCAGTGGGACGGAGGCTGGCCTGGCTTCCGCTGATACCGTTTGATTGGAAAAGGGTCTCCTTTGGGAGCTTCCCGGAACCGTATTTTTGAATAAGGACGAAGTTGCCGGTGTCGGAAACCGAGGCGATCCTCCCGATCACACGTCGGCCGATCTCTTGCACGGGCGCCGGTTTTGGAGCCTCTCGAAAAAGTTTTTTAATTAAGCCACAGGAAGATAGGACGAGTGCAACGAGTGGGAAGAGGGCCTTCATGGGGAAATAAAGAGCCGGGATTCCTTCCGGCGCAAGCGGAGACCGCCGGGAAGATTGATGACAGCCGGGCCATCGGTCTCGAGGAGCGACAGGGCGGAGTCAAGCAAGGCGGTGCTGAGATCGGAGATATGCGCCTTTTTTAGGTAATCGTGGATCGCTTGGCGGCGCGGATAGGTGGGCAGATCTTTCAAGGTCGGGAGATGGAGTCGGCCTTGAGGGTCAAGGAGCCGGTGTTGGGAAAGTTGATCAGACAAGAATTGATCGGCCTCTTCTTGGTGGCGGGTGGCGCGAAGTAAGGAGGGCGAGGGGTCGAAACCCATGATGTTCTTAAGAAGAGGGAGGGCTTCGTTTCGTAGTCGGTTCCGGGTGGCGAAGGAGTCGGCATTCGAGGAGTCCTCGCAGTAGGAAATGTTGCGTTCGTTAAGGTGGGCGGTGATGTCGTACCGGCGGATTTTAAGGAGCGGGCGCAAGAGGGTGAGGTCGTTGATTTGCTGGGTTTCTTGCATGCCCTTGAGTCCGGAAGAGCCACGGAGGAGGCGGAAGAGAACGGTCTCGACCTGGTCATCGGCATGATGTGCGAGGAGGATTTGATGAACCCCGGTGTCCTGAGCACATTGTTTGAAAAAATGGTGCCGTGCTTCGCGAGCTGCGGTTTCGAGAGAGAGGGACTCCTTTTCCGCGAGTGCGGCGACATCGGTATGAGTGATCAGGACGGGGAGATCGAGTGAGGCGGCGAGCGTGCGAACGAAGTCTTCATCGCGCTTCGTCTCATCGCCGCGAAGGCCGTGGTTGAGGTGGCAGAGGGTGAGTTTCTTGATGCTCTTTTCCAAAAGCCAATGGAGGAGGAAGACGGAGTCCCGCCCGCCGGAGATTCCGAGCAAGTAGGGGCGTTCCTGATCCAGCCATTCCGGGGTGTCCATTATTTTTCGAAGATCATAAAGTGCTGCCAAGGGAGGTCGTGCTTGGTTTCAGACCATTTTAATCCTGCTGCTTCGATTTCGGCGATCGCTTGTGCCTGGGTCATTTTATGGAGAGGCTTGATCGCGACGGTGGGGTCCTCGGCGCGATATTCGAGGAGGAAAAGTCGGCCCCCGGGACGAAGTGCTTTCGCGATGGAGCGGACCATTTCATAGGGGTGTGAGAATTCGTGGTAGGCATCCACCATGATGGCTGCATCGATTGAGTCTTTCGCGAGAAGGGTGTCGTCAATTTGGCCCAAGTGAGCGGAGACATTTTCGACCTTGAGGTGCTTCTTTTCTGATTCGAGATAGCTGACCATCTCGGGTTGGATATCGACGGCGATGACTTGGCCCTTCGGATGTTGGGCGGCAAGGCGGAAGGTGTAGTAGCCGGAACCCGCTCCGATGTCGGCAATGACGGCATCGGGGGCTAGCTTGAGGAGTTGGATGGCTTTCGAGGGCGCTTCTTCTTCCTCGCGATTGTCCCTCTCGAGCCATCTGATGGCGGGGTGGCCCATGACTTGGGCGATTTCGCGATCCATGTAATATTTTCCGGTGCCATCGCGGGTTTTTTCCCCAAGGGAGTAGTGGCCGTGATCAGGCCTCTCTTTTTCTGCTTGATCGAGTGCGGTCTTCTCTGAAATAGGAGACTTGGTTTCTTCTGCTTTGGAGGTGGACGACTTTTCCTGGGTGTCAGAGGGCTTTGTGTCGTTTTCACCGCTGGGTGGTTTCCAGAGAAAAAAAATGAGGGTAGCCAATAAAACGAGGGTGGCCGTGAGTGGGAGGATTTTCATGATAGGGGGAAAGAATGGCAGCTTGCGGTGAGTGTGGGGCAGAGGAGAGGGAGGAGGCGCCTAAGTTCGCTCATAGGGCCGGTGGTGTGAAGGTGAATCTGTGGATCGGCGTCTTTTGATGGGTGGTGCCCGGAGACGCGACGGGCTACGGCGGGTCCGGTATCGATGAGTTGAATATGATTCGGGATGGTCTTTTCGATGGCACTTTTTAGAAAGGGATAGTGGGTGCAACCGAGGATGAGGGTGTCGGCTCCGGCTTGGACCATGTCGTGGGTGTATTCTAAAATGGCGTCGGTGACTTCGGGGCCCGAGAGGGTTCCTGCTTCGACGAGTTGGACAAATTTGGGGCAGGGCTGAGTGATGACTTTGAGGCCGGGGGCATGGGTCTCGACGAGTTGTCGGAATTTTTCGCCGCTGAGGGAGGCTTCGGTAGCGAGGACGCCAATGGTCTTCGAGCGGGTGATTTCGGCGGCAGGCTTCACGCCGGGCTCCATTCCAATGAAAGGGGTGTCGTAACGATTACGGAGGGTGCGGATGGCGGCGATGGTGGCCGAATTGCAGGCGACGACGATCATTTCTGCTCCTTGGGCGAGGAGCCAATCCGAGAGCATGAAGACGCGGGATTGGATTTCAGAATAGGATTTTGGGCCGTAGGGGCACCATGCGGAGTCGCCAATGTAGGTGAGCGAATGGCCTGGGAGAAGGGTGTGGATTTCCCGAAGGACGGAGAGTCCTCCGACGCCAGAATCCAGGATGCCGATCACAGTTAGAAGTTTGGTGTTGGGAGGAGGAAGTTTGAAGCACGAAGTTTTTTTTGGGACATCGAAAGGGATCTTTAGATTGCATAGCAAGGTAGCTTGGCTTTCGATTCTTCGCGGCGCTGGTTTGGTGGTGGCCGGATATTGGAGTCTGCTTCTTCTTCCAGTCCTTGTGATTGGTTTTCTCAGCTACGGGCTGTGTATCGTCTACACGATGGGGATTGGCATACTCGCCATTCCTCTTTTTCTGATCTGTATGGCGACGGCTGCTGCGCCTCTCTATCTCTTCTACGGTTTTCTTCGCTCTACCAATCTTGAGCGTCATCGCGGGCCTTGGCTTATTGGGATACTTTTGGGGCTTGGTCTTTTGTTGATCGTGGAAGGACCGTCCTACGTCACGCGGTTGTAAAAGAGGACCCGCGACCGGGAGGTCATTTAATGTGCCTGGCGACGGTGGCGTTCTCCCTGATTGGTTGGGAGGTCGGTCGCAATCAAGAGGAGTGACCCTGGATGAAGATCTTGGCGGTGATGGTGTCGCGGGTCGGGTGGCCGATCTCGATCTCTCTGGCTCGCGGCTTGATGCGCATATTAATGCGTCGAGTCGGCTGGGATATTGGGAGTGGACGATGGAGTTTGGGAACTCCGGTAAGCGGAACAAGGAAGCGCGCATGCAGCTGCTCCTTCCCGCTGACGGAGTCGTTTCCCGTCTCACTCTTTGGGTCAATGATGAGCCCCAGGAGGCGGCCTTTTTCTCAACCGTAAAAGTGACGAAAGGTCGAAAACTCCGCTAATTTCATCCCTTTCGTGGTTCTTCCCTCAATTTGAGATGGAGAGCTGGGTGTGAGTGCCCAAAAAAGCCCGGCTGCGTGATGCGACCGGGCTTTTTGAAAGTGTTTGAGTCGCTTTTGTTAAGAAGCCACAGGAGCCTCGACCGTGATGGTCAGCGAGGTGGTGACGTCAGCGTGAAGCTTGACTTCAACGTCGCTCTTACCAGAGGTCTTGATGGGCTTATCGAGGAGGATCGCGTGGCGATCGATCATGATGCCTTTGGCCTCTAGAGCCTTGTGGATGTCGATAGAGGTGACGGAGCCGAAGGCTTTTCCGTTGGCCCCGATCTCGAGAGTAAACTTGGGCTTGAGGCGGGCAATCTTACCAGCGAGGTCCTGAGCGATGGTGAGCTCAGTCGCTTCACGCTTAACGCGGGTCTTCTCGAGGTTCTCGATTTGACGAAGGTTTCCCTTGGTCGCCTCGTAAGCTTTGCCTGATGGGATCAGGAAATTGCGGGCATAGCCTGCCTTTACTTTGACGACTTCAGCTTCGACGCCGAGGCCATTAATTTTTTCGCGGAGAATTACTTCAGTGGCTGCCATAACAATAAAAAGATTTCGGAACGCGGGGAATACGGTTGAGAGGGTGTGGAGTCAAGAATTTAAGTGCGTGAGGATGACCTTCAACGGAAGTGAGATCCCTTAACCACCAAAGTTTGATAGACTATTAATTTGGTCAAACAGCCCCTCCAAGATTTTCGGGTTGGGGAAAAGAGCTTCCGGGCCACCGGCATGGACGGCGAGAAAGGGTTATTCGTAGAGTGCCCTGGGGGAGAGAATTCCGGTTTCGGTCAGCTGGTCGATAATGAGTTCGATGAAGCTGATTTGCCCCGGGTTGAGGCTTCTTTCGAAAAGGAAGTGGGTAAAGCCTCCTTTGACAGCTTTGCGATCAATCCCGACACAGCTACAGATAAGGTGGGGAAGGCTTGTCGTCTGATTCCGTTTCAGGAGGTTTTTGAGGAGTTTATCGCTTTGGGATTCGGTGAGCGAGACGAGCATTTTCTCGAGTTCAGTAATATCCTTGGGGGTGAAAGGCTATCCTTCGCGGAGTTTCTGAATATCAAGGAGGTCGAGGTTATCCCACTCCGCATTTCAAAAGAGAGGAATGATTTTTTTAAATAGCTAGGAAAGACCACTGTGCGGTGCGGGTTTCCGCTTCTCAATGATCGTAAAGATCGGGAACAGCCTCGTTGGCGCTTTTAGTGCGTGATCTACGGTTGAGCGACTCCAGTGATGACCTTTGAGGATGTGGACAAGAAACTGCTGACCTACTTTTTCTCCATCCAGATCATCGAGAGCCATAGCGTTTCCAGTAGTATACGGCTTCGGAGTGCAGATGTTAATGGAGCCAAATGTTGCCCCACGACATGTGATAAGGATGTCTTGGAGGGGATCGTGGGGAATCGCTTCGTATTTAACCCCTTTTTAGCGGTTGAGGGATAGGTCGTAGTCGCTCTTTTGAATTTCGGATGGGGCTATCCTTGGCCTAGCGGACTCGGGGGATTGATCGGGGCGGGACGCCCCGGCTCCTTTGGTGGTGGTGGGAAGACAAAATCAGGATGCCTCTGCTACTCGGGATTTTCGACCTGAATTCTGGGGAAGACGGGCTTGGGCTTTCCGGTCAGGTGGCCGGCTTCGAGGAGTCCCCATTTGAGGTCGTCGAGGTTGAGTTCGGCGAAGCCTGGTTTGTTAAGTTGGCCGTAGATTTTTGCAGCGGCGGCTGGGAGGATGGGAGAAAGGAGGATGGCGAGGTGGGCGCAGGACTCGGCAGTGTGACTCAGGATTTCGCCAACTCGGGGGAGCAGGCTCTCGTCTTTTTTCATCGTCCAAGGTTGGCTGCGCTCAAGGTAGCCGTTGCAGTGGGTGACGTGGTCGTTGATGGCCTGGAGGGCGACGCTGATTTCGCAGTTTTCCATGGCGGCGCGGTAGGCTGCAGTGGACTTTGCGAGGGATTCGCGGAGGGCGATGTCCTCTTCTTCTGAGGTGTCGATGGAGGCGACGGTGGAAGCGCAAGCGCCCTTAAGGAGGTTGATGGAGCGGTTGAGGAGGTTTCCGAGATCGTTGGCGAGCTCGGTGTTGAAGATCATGACGAGGCGCTCGATATCGAAGTCGCTGTCCTTGCCGGAGTGGATGTCGCGGCAGAGGTAGTAGCGGACGGTATCGGGGCCGAACTTATCTGCGAGCTCGCCTGGGTCGACGATGTTGCCGAGGGATTTGGACATTTTATCGCCGCGGATGTTCCAGAATCCATGGACTAAAAGAGTGGGCATTTCTGCAGCTTCGAAACCCATTGCGTGGAGCATGCAGGGCCAGTAGATGGCGTGCGCGGGGACGAGAATGTCTTTTCCTATGATCTGGAGGTCGGCGGGCCACAAGGTATCGAAGTCGGGGAGGTCGGAGCCTTCGGGCTTCTTATATCCGGCGAAGGAGATGTAGTTAATGAGGGCGTCGAACCAGACGTAGGTGACAAAGTCAGGATCGAAGGGAAGGGGGATTCCCCAAGACATGCGCTCTTTCGGGCGGGAGATGCAGAGGTCGGTTTCCCCAGCGCGCTCGATGGCGTTGAGGACTTCGTTTTTGCGAAATTCGGGGATGATTTTCAGGTCGTCGTTTTCGACGGTCGACTTGAGCCACTCGGCGTGCTCGGAGAGCTTAAAATACCAGTTCTCTTCTTCGCGTTTTTCGACTTCGCCCCACTCGGGTCCGAACTCACCCGCTTCGTTGCGGTCGCGGTCGGTGAGATATTGCTCCTGACGGACGGAGTAGAATCCGTCGTAGGACTTTTTGTAGAGGGAGCCTTTGGCTTCGAGTTCGGTGAGGATGTTTTGGACGCAGGTCTTGTGGCGGTCGTCGGTGGTTTCGGCCCAGCCGTCGTATTTGACGTCGAGTTTTTCCCAAAGCTTGATGAAGCGCTTCGTGTTGCGCTTGGTGAGGGTGGCGACATTGACGCCTTCGGCCTCGGCCGTTTTCACCATCTTTTGGCCATGCTGATCGACGCCGGTGAGGTAGTAGGCCTCTTCACCTTTGAGACGCTCATAGCGGGTGAGGACATCAGCGATGATCTTCTCGTAGGCATGGCCGATGTGGGGCTTGCCGTTGGGGTAGTCGATGGCGGTGGTGATGAATTTCATGAGGGTGAGAAAACTCTAAATTTTAGAAATTAGGATTTCCCAAGCTTGGTAACCTTTCCTCCCATCGAGAGAATACGGGCATTTCCTTTGGCGAGCTCGGCTTCAGCGATTTGGCCGTCGCGGACATACATTTGGGAGAGGCCGGTCCAGGCGAGAAGGTCGTCGGGCTCCAGGAGGGTGGCTTTGATGCCGCAGCCGATGGCTTCTTTCACTTTTTCGAGCTTCAGGAGGACCATGCCGAGGGCCTGCCAGCCGTCGAAGAAATCGTCATCGAATCCCACGGCTTTCCGGTAGGAAGCTTCGGCTTCTTCAAGCTCGCCGAGGGCGAGATGGGTGTGACCTTTGTCAAAGGCTGCGTCCTTGGCGGCAGGATTGGACATTTGAATTAGCGCTCCTCGGTGCTGCCCATGTATTCGGCTTCGTTCTCAGTGTAGCGATCCTTGAGCCAGTTTTGGAAGGTGGCGAGTCGGAGGCCGTTGTTCTGAGATTTGATGAATTGCTCGAGCTTGTCGTTGAAGGCGTCGTCGAGGGTGATTTCACGTTTTTCGACGAAGATGATCAGAGCACGCTCGGGGTTCTCGTCGTTTGGGAGATACTTGATCTCAGCGATGGTGCCGGGGTCGGTGTAGCGACTGGCATCGAATGCAGGTGAGACATTGGGCTGACCCAAACGGGAGGCTTGAATGGCGAGTTCCTTGAGTTCCTCAACCTCGAGCTCGGAATCCTTGGTAGCCTCGGCGAAGGACTTCTTTTCGGCAAGGGCGGCGACGAGCTTGGCGTGGGTGGCTTCTGCTTCGACTTTAAGTTTATCGCGGGCGAGCTTCTTTTTGAGGTCGACAGTGGCTTTTACCTTAGCTTCCTCGTAGGTGAGGGGACGAGATGCTTCGACTTCATCGAGGCGGCCGATGAACCAGCCATCGGGGGTGCTGTAGGGCTCGGAGATGAGCTGGTCGTCCTTGGCCTCGGCGTCGATGGCGAAGGCGATGTCGGAGAGCTTTCCGATAGGACTGTCGAGTGCGTCGAGGTCGAGTTCTTTTGGTGGATTGCTTTGGGCGAAGAACTCGGTGGAGATGACCTTGTGACCTTGCTCTGCCGCGAGTTCATCATAGGTCGCGCCGGAGAGATCGACGAGAGGATCGAAGAAGTCGGTAGCTGTTTTATTAAGGGCATCAACGGCGGCTTTTTTCTGCTGTGGGCTGAGCTTGTCCTTGGCGGACTTCTCAATGATGGGAGCGACGGGCTTTGCGACAGGAGCGGGCTGCGGCTCAGACTTCACGACGGGGGCTGGAACTTCTGTCGTATTAACAGGAGGCAGCGCGGGGATGGGCGCTTCTTGATCAGGTTTGGGGGCGGGCTCGCCTTGGGCTCCGATATCTCCTTCAGCACCTTCAGTGGGATTCTCAACGGGTGCGGGAACTTCAACGGGAGTTTCGGTAGGAGCAGGCTTTTCTGTGGTTTTTTCTTTTTCGGCAGCGTCCTTGTTTGCCTTGGCGGCAGCTTCTTCAGCCTTCTTGGCTTGATCTTCCTGCGCCTTGCGCGCGGTCTCGGCGGCTTTCTTGTCGTTCTCGGCTTTAAGGAGGACAGCGTCCCAATCGGGTTCGATGAAGACGTAGGAAATTTTCCGGCGTTCGTCGGTGTTATACTTCTGCTGATTCTCTTCCCAGTAAGCTTTGATCTCTTCCTCAGTGGGATTTTGCTCGCCCTCGTAGTCTGTCGATTCGAGGATAACCTGTTGGGCGCTGATTTTCTGCTCCTGATTGCTGAAGATCTGGCGGGCGGCGGCGCGGTCGATGGAGACGGCTCCGCTGACGAGTTTGGCGAGATTCTGGGCGGTAAGGAGATCGCGGACATATTCGTTGAATCCGCGGGTGCCGATTCCGAGTGATCCGATTTTCTCATCGAGGAATTCGGAGTAAGCGGCTTGGTCGAAGTTTCCATCAGGTGCGGCGAAGAGAACTCCTTCGATGAACTCCTCGGTCTCGACGGGTCCGGGAGTGGCACCGTAATCGAGACCGGCTTTTTGCACGGCGATGCGGTTGGCGAGGAAAAGGTGGGGTTCATCACCTTGGAGAGTGATGTTCATGTAGCGGAGAAGACCGGTCCGGGTTCCGAGGAAAGGATTGCCCTCGATGATATTGCCCACATAGCGGGTTGCGAGCTTGCGGGCTTCGTCCGGCAACATGCTTCCGAAGGGATTGCGAGGGTCACCGATGCGGTCGGAGATCTCCAGAGGATTGAGTGCCATGCGGCGGAAGTCCTTTTCAGAGTATTTTTTTCCGTCGATGGAGGCGACTGGCTTGCCCACGGCAACATTAGCAGCGGTGTCTCCAAGGAAGACGAGGCCGATGAAGAGAAGGACCAGCACGACGATCATGAGGCCGGTGTATTTGCGGATGTTTTCAATCATATCGAAAATGAAGTGGTCGAGGAAATGTCTCCCTCGAGTTAGGAAGGCAGAGTTAAGGGGTAACCGAGGGAGGGAGCAAGTCTGATGGCCGACATTTTAACACTCTTTTTCAGGCGGCGCTTGCACCGGTGGTATAAAAAAAGACCGAAGAAGATCCGAAGACCTCCTGCGGCTGAGTTAATCGACCTCAAAACGAACGTTTGGAAGCTAAAACTGCTGTTCACCCTTACATAAAAAATAGGACTAAGTTACGGTCTTTAAATGGATAGATCCCAGACCCCGGGATTTGTTCAAACAAAAGCGGCTCCTTTTTAATTTAAACAAAAAACACTGTTTAGTAATGAGTTATAGGATTTTTTTCCCCTGATTTTTTGAAGGGTTGTCAGAAAGAAATGAGGCCTTAACCTGAGATCATGAAGATAATTATAATCATGATGCTCATTTTTCTGGGCGTAGCGATGGGGAAGGAGAATACGGAGGGCAGAAAGGCGAATCGGCTTGCTCAGGAAAAGTCACCTTATTTGCTTCAGCACGCATACAATCCGGTCGATTGGTATCCTTGGGGGGAGGAGGCTTTTAAGAAAGCGAGGGATGAAAAAAAAATGATTTTGCTCAGTGTAGGCTACTCGACCTGCCACTGGTGCCACGTGATGGAGCGGGAATCCTTTGAGGATCTCGAGGTTGCGAAGTATCTTAATGAGCACTTTGTCGCTATCAAGCTGGACCGGGAAGAGCGTCCGGATGTCGATCAGATTTACATGACGGCATTTCAGGCGATGACGGGTCAGGGTGGCGGGTGGCCGCTCAATATGTTTCTCACTCCCAATCTAGAGCCTCTGACGGGCGGGACTTATTTTCCGCCCAAGGACGAGGTTGGGCGGGTAGGTTTCCCCACGGTGCTCAAGAGGGTGCATGGAGTGTGGCAGGAAAATCCTGATGAAACGGCCAAGAATGCGGCGGCGGGTTTTGTGGAGCTTAAAAAATACTTTGAGGGGCTCCACGTTCTTGAGGCGGGAAAAGGTGAACTCAAGCGAGAGTTGATCACGGAGGCGGCGACGAAGACTGCTGGGATGATGGATCTGGTCTGGGGGGGGATGGGGACCGATAACAAATTTCCACAAGTAAGTGTGCTGCGGTTTCTTCTTCAACAAGGGGATAAAAAGGCGAAAGAGGCCGCTTTGCTGACGTGTCGTCGGATGCTCGATGGCGGGATTCACGATCAGGTGAGCGGAGGGTTTCATCGCTACGCAGTGGATCGTGAGTGGCTGGTGCCACACTTTGAAAAGATGCTCTATGATCAGGCGCAGCTGGTGGAGCTTTATTTGGACGCTTGGCTCATGACGGGCGAAGAGGATTTTGCGGCGGCTGTTCGTTCGACGACGGCCTATGTTCTTCGTGACCTGACGCATCCGGAGGGTGGATTTTTCTGCGCTCAGGACGCGCAGAGTGAGGGGAAGGAAGGAAAGTGCTTTTGTTGGACGCTGGCGGAGTTGAAGAAAATTTTAAGCGAAGAAGAGCTGGCACTGGCTCAGGAAGTTCTTGGGGTGACGGAGAAGGGGAACTTTTTTGACCACAGTGATCCGGAAGCTCTCCCTGATCAGAATGTGCTTCACTTTAAGGTGCGTCGGGAGGATCTTGACGCAGGGAAACGGGCGAAGGTTTCGGCCTTGCTGGCTAAGCTTGAAGTGGTGAAAGCAAAGCGAGTTCCACCGGCGACGGACGACAAGGTTCTCGCTTCATGGAATGGTCTCATGATTGGGGCGCTGGCGAGAGCCAGTCATGTTTTGAGTGAGCCTGAGTATTTGAAGGCTGCGGAAAAAGCGCATCGTTTTATTAAAGCGAAACTTTGGGACGGCGAGGGGACCTTGTATCATCGTTGGAGAGAAGGGGAGCGTGATGCTTCGAAGCAATCGGGGAGTTACCTTCATCTTCTGAGGGGAAGCCGGATGCTTTATGAGGTTACTTTGGACCCGGCCTATTTGGGTTTCGCGATCGAGCTAGCGGATCAGGCGAAGGTGTTATTTTACGACGATAAGAATGGTGGATTTTTTCAGGGTGAGACTCGGGTTGATTTGGTTTTGCGCCTCAAAGGGCAGTTCGATGGAGCGCTTCCGACGGAGAGTTCGGTGGCGGCGCGGGAGTATGCCGTGCTTGCCGCGATGACGGGGCGAGGGGACTTTCGTGAGATCGCGGAGAAGACCTTGCGTTCTTATGTGCCGATGATGCGTGAGAGCGGATCGGGAATGGGGGAGATGATGCGGGCGCTTGATTTCTTTCTCGATAAGCCGGCGCGTTTGGTGATTGCGGGGGACGCGGGAAAAGAGGGTCTTTTAAAGGTGTGCGCGAAGCATTGGGACCCTACCATGATCACCTTGGGGAATCTCGGGAAGGTCGATGAGTTCACGCTTGGGTTAAAGCCGATGGATGAAAAAGCGACGGCTTATTATTGCGTGGGGGAGACTTGTCAGTTGCCGGTGAATACCGTTGAGGGACTGGAGAAGTTGTTCAAGCGGATGGCGAAGAAACCCTAATTACTTCGTTCAAATCCTAAATTCTAGAATTAGAAATTCTAAATGAGGATTGGTTGGGTGAAGGGTATCGGGCTGCGATTATTGCGTCGCAATCGAATTCTCGCCCGCTCGGGGTGAAGCTGGTCAAAGACGTTGGGTTCGTGGACGAGGGCGATGACGGGGTCGTCTTTTCGATGGCCCCGCTAGGCGCGGGCGGGATCAAAGTGTTCGCCCCAGATGGAGTCGAGTCCGGGAATGAAGACGCGCTCGCCCTTGATGGTGAGATTGGTGCCGTCGTTCTGGAGGTAGTTGATGCCCGCATTTTCCAGGTGGCGGAGAAGATGGCTAGGAGGGCAGTGCCATCGGTCGCGGAGAGAGCACGGAGTTTTGTGCAAAGTTCGGAGAGTGAGGATGGGTCCTTGATGACGAAATCACGATTGATGAGGATAAGATCGGGCGCTTCTTTCTTCACGGCGGCGATCATGCCGAGGGTGACGCGGCGGGAGGAGGTCTTAATTCGACTGGGAGCAGGCATGGATGATTTCATTTAGAGAAACGACGGCGAGTAGGAGATTAGTGAAACTATTTCGGGATTTGAGGATACCGGTGAGACCCTGACTGGACAGGCGATCTTTTCCCCCGCTATGGTGCTTTCAGTGAGCGAGAGCAGATTAACGATTCCCCAATATGCGATGGCCTTGGCGGAGGTGGCGAGCCTGCGATCAGAGGATCCTTTTCGAAAAGTGGGTGCGGCAGCGCTGGACTGGGATAACCGGGTGATCGCGACGGCTTACAATGGGCTTGCGCCCGGGTTTGAGGCTCCAGACGATTTCTGGGATGACCGGGATGGACGGCAAAAGTTCATGCTCCACGCGGAAGTGAACTTGTGCAGTCTTTTTAAAAGAGGGGAGGCCAAGATTGTCGCCACCACGACGATGCCCTGTACGGCGTGTATGCAAACGCTCTGTGCATACGGGATCAAAGAGATCTACTATCGCGTGGCCTACCTCGAATCGGATGCGCCAGAGATCGCGAAGATCTATGGGATCATTTTGGAACAAGTAGAAGATAAGGGCGCCTAGAAGGCGGCCGCTTACTCGTCGACTTCAAGGTCGCCTCCGTAGAAACTCTTGATATAGCCGAACTCGATGAGGGTGTCCTGCCAAGGGGCGATTATTCCTGGCAGGTTGAAGATGCGCCCGGCACGTGCAAGCCAGACTTCGGCATCGGCCGTACGCTCTTCAGAGTAGGCGATGGCGGCGGTGCCAAAGTAATACAAGGGAGTATCACTGAGAAAACTAGTGTCTTTAAGAAGAAATTCGGCTCCTGCTTTATCGTCCAGCTTCAGTTTACAAAGGAGAATTTTAAAGATGATCAAGTCCTTCATGTTCTCCTGAGTTCCTTTATATTGAGGGGAAAGTTTCACTAGCCGGTCGTGAGCGGCCTGCCAGTTCTGAGTGACGAAATCGATTTCTGCTTTGTTGAAGAGGACGTTAATGTTTCCGGGATCTGCAACGAGGGCGGTATCGAACGCAGCGGCTGCTTTTTCGAAAGCGCGAAACTCAACGTAGCAAGCACCTTTGAGGTTTAGGGCAAAGGGATTGTTTTTGTAGATGAGCTCGGCCTCGTGGATACTTTCGAGACATTCGAAGATACGCTTTTGGCCGAAAACCTGTTGGGCGCGCACCAAGGCGTTCAAGTAAACCTTCTTTTGTTCAAGGGGGAGGTTATCGAGGTCGATCCTAAATTGTGCGACTTCTTTCTCTGCCTTGTCTGGATCAAGTGTTTCCTTGGCGGTATTTGCTGGAGCAGGGACGTCCTCTTTGGGAGCTACCTGAGCCGTCAGAGAGAACAGGGGAAGGAAAAGACCAATGAGACACACTTTCATAGAAGCGACTACTAGTATAATGGGGAGGGGGACGCAAGTCAGGGATCCGATTTGTAGAGATCTTTTTTTGAAATGAAATTGAACACTTTTCTAGGAAGCCAGTGCGGTCTTTTGTTTTCTGCAAGGTCCTTTCGGATTTCGGAAGCGGATGCCGGGTGATTGCCTGGGAGGAAATGAGAGCGATAGCCCAAGCGGCTTCCGGGCTCACCGTCTCTGCCAACGACAATCAGTTCCAAAGCTGCTGCCAGTTTTTCCGGATGGGTCCAGCGGGGAAGGGACTGCCACTGGTCAAGGCCGATGAGGAGAAAGAGCTGTGCTTTGGGGGGGAGGGTTGGCTTGAGGGCTTCCACGGTCTGCCATGTATAGGATGGGAGGGGTAGCTGGAGCTCGAAATCGCTTACTGAGGCCCAGTCCAATTCGTGGGTGGCCAGCTTGATCATTTGGAGTCGATCTTTGTCCGAAGCAAGGGGCCCGCTTTTCTTGTGAGGGGACTGGCGGCAGGGGAGAAAAAGGACCTGATCGAGGGAAAGCGCGGTATGGGCTTTTTCGGCAATCTCGAGGTGACCCTCATGGATGGGGTCAAAGGTGCCGCCAAAGAGCGCGATGCGAAAGGGGGCGGACATGGGCTTCGCTATGGAATTTCTTTTCGCTCGATTTCAATCTGTCCTAATAAGCTATCTTGGCGGGCCTTGAATTGATTCATTTTCATCAATTCGAGCAAGGCGAGGAAGGTGACAATGACTTCGATCTTGGAAGAAGCCTCCTGGAAGAGGGACTGGAGGCTGAGCGATCCCCCAGGAGGGATGAGATTCAGGAGGTGGTCAATTTTATCGCTGACGGTGTAGCGGTCATCGATGATGTCGCCAAAGTCGCGCGTTTCTTCAAAGCGTTTGATGACATTTTGAAAAGCGCGGATGAGGTCGAAAATGGAGACTTCCGCGAGAGGAACGGGCTCCGATTCGTCAGGACGAGCCTTTTTTTCCGGAGAGTGGGCAAAGACTTGTTCTTGGGCTACTTCGCACTGAGCAAGAAAACCGGCGGCGTCTTTGAATTTTTTGTATTCGATGAGTTGACGGATCAGCTCCCAACGGGGGTCGTCCTCGTCTGCTTCATCCTCAGGCGGTTGTACCTGCTTTGGGAGGAGAGTGCGGCTTTTGATATACATCAAATTTGCCGCCATGGAGATGAATTCAGAAGCAAGGTCGATATTGAGCATTTTGAAGCTCTCGACGTATTCGAGATATTGGGAGGTAATCCGTTGGATGGAAATATCATAGATGTCCACCTCGTCCCGACGGATGAGATAGAGAAGCAAGTCCAGCGGGCCTTCGAAGAATTCGAGGCTCACCTTGTAATCTGCATCTTCCATGGAGAAGGCAATATCGAAGCAATGAGGCTTGGGCGAGTGAAATTCAGGCGACCTTCTGATTAATTACTTTGTCAAGAGTGACGATCCGTCGCTAGGCTCTGCCTGTGCAACAGTCTGTCGATAAAGAACGATTGAGAGAATATCATAGTCGGGTTTCTTCGTGGATCGGTGAACAGGGAATGTTTTTCCAGTTGAGGTATGCCGGAATCGTCGCGAATTCCTCGCTTGTTAAGCAGATTTGGATCTTTTTGATGAAGTTGCTGATCCTCATCGTTGCGTTGGTCAGTATTTCTTATGTTTTCCTCAGCAGGTACCTTTCCGATAGTAGCTACAGCAAGAAGATCGGTGAGCAGATCGGTGAGGTTCTTGGTGCGGAAGAAATTGAGGCTACCGGATTTTTGCGCGCACGCGGGCAGGGTCTGTTTCGGAATGTGGAGCTGATCGGAGGCGATGACAGCTTCTATATTGAAGCCGAGTTGAAATCTCTTTCTGGCCCATTTACTTTTCTTGCAGGCATTACCGAAGATTGGATCCCAGAGAAGATTCGCATCCATGAAGCGTCCTTCCAATTGAAAGCGGGCGGAGAAGACGAAGAAATGGAGCAAGCCTTCGCGGCAGTGATCGATACTTTCTCTGGTTCCAAGCTTCAGTCCATTAGCATTGAGAACCTCGACTTTGATTGGGGCTATTCCAAGCTGACCTATGGCGGGATCACCGACACAGCATTCATCGCAAATTATGTCGATGGCTCCTGGGAAATCTCTTTGACCGGAGGACTGTTCACTCAAAATTGGCTTAGAGACCTTGAGTTGCTCTCAGCAAAAATCGTCTGTGGACCAAATGGAATTACTATTGAATCGATGGACTTGAAGCTCGGCGAAGGAAGCATGAGCTTCTCTGGCGGAATTCGCGGCACCTTGGCTATGCCGGAGTTTAAGATTGTCGGAGAGTTCGTTTCTCTTCCGGTAGATCGTCTTATTAGCCAGGCCGGGGTGCAGATCAGGGAATTTATTTCGGGTGCGATTTCAGGAGAGCTCAACATCGAGGGTTCCACGAATCGCATGATTTTGACTCATGGCAAAGCGAGAATTAAGGAAGGTGATGTCATCACCCTCCGCGAAAAATGGGCCATCCTTAGGATGCTGTCGGTTCTTGATTTGAATAATAGCTTTCGCCGTGTCGATTTTAACACTGGATCGTTCAACTTTTCGTCTGGAGGTGGTGGACTTGAGATCAGTGATATCGTCCTTCAGTCCAGTAATCAATTGCGGTTAGAGGGGGGACTTTTAACCCGTCTTCCGACTCAGAAGGAAGCTGCCGAAGCTCTCGGGATTACGCTGAGCAGGGGATTTGGAAAAGGTCTCGCCAATGATCCCACCGATGTTTCCGGCGCTTCCTCCCTAGAGAAGGAAAGAATAAGCCTAAAGAGAGCGGCGAATGGAGGTAAGGTGAGAGACTTAGACCTCGATTTGTCGAATTTAGAATCTACGAAAGATGGCAAAAAGGTCAGGGAGAGTCCGCAAGAGCTTGAAGAAAAGCGTCTGAGGCTCGCGATGAATGTCCTCCGGGTCGAGGCGAATTTAAAACTGGGTGTTTATGCCGGGGTATTTTCAGAATACGTTTCCCTAAAGGAAAAATATCCTAGCGATAATGAGAACTGGCGTTGGATTCCTTTGGGCTTTGATAGCACCTTTTCCAGGATTTCAGAAGAGGAAGCTAACCAACTCAAGCTTGAGAGCCGGCCAAATCGAATTACACCCACTGAGTAATTTAAAAAGAGAGAGACTCCGCGATCTCAATCGTGCCTCTGCTTTTATTAAGAGTGTATAGATGGATTCCTGAGGTTCCTTGATCGATTAGCCCCTGGCACTGCGTTTTTGCGTAATCGATCCCAGCCTGTCGGATTAACATGGCGTCGTCTCCTGCGGCATTCAAGACTCGCAAAAGGGAGGCGGGAAAGCGGCTTCCTTCTGCCAGTTCGGCCATGCGCAGCATCCCTGAAATGGTGGTGATCGGCATGATCCCGGCTACGATAGGAAGGTGGATCCCTGCTAATTCACAGCGCTCGCGGTAGTCGGAAAAGTCGTGATTATCGAAGAAAAGCTGCGTGCAGATATAATCGGCCCCTGCATCGATTTTCTTTTTAAAATGATCCATTTCGATCAAGCGATTTTGAGTCGTGGGATGCCCCTCGGGAAATCCGGCGACGCCGATGGTGAAGTCGGCCGGATGCTCTTTGATAAATTTGACGAGATCGCCAGCATACTTGAAGTGGTCTTTACTTCGATCGTAATCAGGTTGGTTGCGAGGGGGATCACCTCGCAGAGCAAGAATGGTTTTTACGCCATCTCCGGCATAGCGATCGAGGATTTCCATCATCTCTTCCTCAGAATGGCCGATGCAGGTGAGGTGAGGAATGGTGGGGACGCACGTCTCTTTCATGATGCGCTGAACCACTGCGCGGGTGCGCTCTCGTGTCGTTCCTCCTGCTCCGTAGGTGACACTGACAAATGCAGGGTTCAGGCGATCCAGCTCATGGACTGTTTCCAACAAGGTGTCTGAGGCAGATTCGTCTTTTGGTGGGAAAAACTCGAAAGAGAGGGTTGTGCGTTCTGCTTGCAGAAGGGAGATGACGTTCATCTGGAAAGGAAGATAGAGTGCGTGGCAACCGAGCGTCCACGGAAAATACTTCTTTTTACGCAACCTTTGGGCTGATTCGTGCTTTCATCATGCAAGCTCGATCATGAAATTATCCATTTTCCTCTTATTAATTATCTCCATTGGGTGTGGAATTGCGCAAGAAAAGGGGCGCAACAAGAAAGGTTCCAAACGTTCTGGGGGAGGGAGGGATCATCAAACGAGCTTCTTTCATCACTTTGATTCCGATAAGGATGGGAAGGTCATTCGGGCGGAATTTGACGCTGGTGAGCGGATTAAGAATTTGAGTCAGGAGGTCAGGGATAAGCTCTTTGGCCGCCTTGATAAGGACAAAGACGGAGTCATCACTAAGAAGGAGATGAAACCTCCTTCGGGCGAGCGCTCTCCGGGTTTTGAGAATATGCGCCGCTTTTTAAAAGAAGCGGACGCCAATCAGGATGGGAAGATCACGGCGGAGGAGTTTGCGGCACACCCCCGCTTTGCAGAAATGCCTGAAAAGCGTAGTAAGAATGTTTTCGAGATGATCGACCGAAATCACGATGGCGTAATCACCCGGGGAGATCATCGCCGTCCGGGCGACGAGCGGAATATGGTGAAGGACTTCGATCTCGATAAGAGCGACGCTCTTTCTTGGGCGGAGTTTAAAAATATTCCTCATGTGATGGCGATGGAAGAGAAAGAAGGTCGTCGTCGGTTTGAGAAGCTCGATTCAGACAATAACGGGGAACTCTCGAAGGAAGAGGTCACGAAGGCCGGTCCTCCTCAGCGTCCTCGACGTGACGGGCCGTCCAGGCCTAAAAAATAACTTCGAAGAGAAGGCCTCCTTGGATAAAATCGGAGACGGTGTTGTCAACGAGTTGGATGCTCCAACCAACGAAGGGTGTGAAGGCTACTGAGTCGGATACGGCGTAAGTGAGAGAAAAACGGCCGTAGAGGTCGTTGAACCCGTCCCGGGCCAGGTAGTCATTCACGTAGCTGATGCCATTTTCCAAAGCGATGAAGGTGGAATCGGAAATGGATTTGCTCCAACGAATATCCAGAGCGGTGTAAAATGCTTCATTACCGAAGTCGTAATAGGTCCCGGCTTTCCCGTCCCAGTCGTCGCTCGCTTGGTAGGTGACGAAGAATCCGAAATCGAGGCCACTTTCGAGGATGCTGCTTCCAAAATGGCGGTAGGTGAGGGAGGAGCCAACGACTGTCTTTACGTCGAGTTCATGGCGGTAATCAACGAAGGCTCCGGTCTCGGAGAAATTTCCGTCGCCTTCTCCTAAATACCAGCTCCCGACACTGATGGTATCAAAATTAGAAAGAGCGATCTCGGCTTCGATTTGGAAATCGAGAGACGTCTCCGCCAGTTCGAAACCGCGGTAGACGTATCCAGTGCGGAATCCGGTGACTGCCTCAATCCCAAGGGGGATATCATTCTCGATTTCGGCCCACGCGGGCAGGCAAAGAGAGGCGGCGAGACAGGAGGAGATCGCGTTCTTCATGGCTGTGACTGTGTGGTTTTCTGCGTGGTCAACCAAGCAGAAAACCACACTTACATAATGCCGCTTACTCGGATTTTTTTTTCTCGACGTAGGTTGATTTGATCCGGAGGTCACGGAGGGCGGTCGGAGTGGCACTTCCTGGCGACGAGGTCATGATTTCCATGCCCTTGTTGTTTTTCGGGAAGGCAATGACTTCGCGGATGGAATCCTCGCGGCAAGCGAGCATGACGACCCGGTCGAGACCGAGAGCGAGACCGCCGTGGGGAGGGGCTCCGAATTTGAAGGCATCGAGGATGTGCGCAAATTCGACTGCGGCTTCCTCTTCGGAAATACCAAGCGCTTTAAACATCGAGCTCTGAAGGTCGGCTTCGTGGATACGAATCGATCCGCCGCCAAGTTCGTAGCCATTGAGAACGACGTCGTAAGCTTGAGCGCGGAGTCCATCGAGATCGCCATTGCAGAGCTTCTCTTCATCCTCCTTAAGGGGACGGGTGAAGGGGTGGTGCACGGCGACGTGGCGGTCCTCTTCCTCGTCATAGGCGAGAAGGGGGAATTCGGTAACCCAGAGGAAATCGAGGTCGTCATTTCCTTCGAGGAGGTTCTGGAGTGAGCAAACTTCCATGCGGATGCGGCCTAGGACTTCGCAAGCGGGCTCCCATTGGTCGGCAGCGAAAAGAATGAGGTCGCCGGCTTCGATGTTGAGCTTGGTGCGGAGGGCTTCGACTTCGGTCTCGGTAAGCCGTTTGGCAAAAGGTGAACGCCATTTGGAGACGTCGTCGCCGCGGACTTGAATGTAAGCGAGGCCCTTAGCGCCTGCTTCCTGGGCCAGCTTGGTGAGCTTGTCGATTTGTCCGGTGGAGATATCAGCGAAGCCTTTGGCGTTGATCGCTTTGACGACTCCTCCACTTGCGACGGTAGCGGAGAAGACGCGGAATTCGCAGTCCTTTAGGTCTTCGCTGAGGTCGACGAGTTCCATTCCGACACGGCGCTCGGGCTTATCGGAGCCGAAACGGTTCATCGCTTCATTCCAAGTGAGGCGCTCAAAAGGAGTGGGCACTTCGACACCGCGAGATTTTGAGAACATCGAGGCGAGGAGCTTTTCAACGATGCCGATGATGTCATCCTGCTCAACGAAGGAAGCTTCGATATCGATCTGAGTGAATTCCGGCTGACGATCGGAGCGGAGGTCCTCGTCGCGGAAGCACTTAGCAATTTGGAAATAGCGCTCAATTCCGGCAACCATGAGCATTTGTTTGTATTGCTGGGGGGCTTGGGGAAGGGCGTAGAATTTTCCAGGATTGATCCGGGAAGGAACAAGGAAATCGCGGGCACCTTCAGGGGTCGCTTTGGAAAGAATAGGGGTTTCTACCTCGATGAAGCCTTCATCGGAGAGGAAATCGCGAGCAGCCTTGGCGATGAGGTGGCGCTGGCGAAGATTGTTAGTCAGGCGTTGGCGGCGCAGGTCAAGATAGCGGTGCTTGAGACGGAGATCCTCGTTGGAGAGTTCTTTATCGAGCTGAAAGGGGAGAACCTCCGCTTTGTTGACGATGGTGAGGTTGGTAGCGACGATCTCGATTTCGCCGGTGGCGAGCTCGGCATTGGTGGAGTCGGTCTCCTCTGTCTTGAGTCGGGCTGCCACTTTTCCGGTGATCTGAATGACGTCTTCATTACGAAGGCTGTGAGAAAGCTTGGCCGCTTCTTGGGAATCATCCGGGCGGAAGATCACCTGGGTGAGACCCTCGCGGTCGCGCATGTCGATGAAGATCACGCCGCCGTGGTCGCGGGTCGAATTCACCCAACCGATGAGGGTGACAGTTTCGCCGATGTGCTCAGAGCGGATTTCGTTACAGTGGTGCGTTCTCATTGATTCAGGATGTTGGAAATGGTTTCGACGATGTCTTGATCGGCGGGGATGGTTTCCTCGCTGCGGGTCGCGAGGATTTTGAGGGAAAGTTCGGGAAACTCCGAGCCCACCACAAGCGCGAGGGGGGCGCCTGCTTGCTCGGCCTGCTTGAATTGTTTTCCGACCTTTGCGGGGGTGAGTGAAAAGGTGGTCGCGATCCCCGCGCTTCGGAGCTGGGCGGCCAGAGCGAGCGCGTTCGCTTGTTTGCTGTTGTCAGCGAGCACGAGGTAAACATCACAGCCAGAAGCCGCATTGATGGTGGTCTGCATTTTTTCGGCAGCGTGCGGAGTTTCTTCGATGAGGTGGCGGATGACGACATCGCCAATCGCAAATCCGGCGGCGGGAAGGTCCACGCTGCCATTTGAGAGGGCCGAAATGAGAGAGTCGTAGCGACCGCCACCGGCGACGGCGCGGAGGGACTTTTTGGCATCGAAGACTTCGAAAACGACCCCGGTGTAGTAAGCGAGTCCACGCACGATCGAGAGGTCGACCTCAATGAAGTCTGCCATGCCGCGTGCTTTCAAATTGGCGAGGATGGTGTCGAGATTTTCGCCGAGCGAAGCGGGATTACAAATGGCCTCTTGAACTTCAGCGGTCGTTAAACCAAGAACGTTCAATTTCTCTTCGGTGACTTCTGGTTTCTCGCGCTCGAGCTTATCGACGATCTGCAAGAGCGAGTCGCATTGCTCGGATGAAAGGCTTTTGGTATTTCCAAATTTTTGCCAGTAGGCGCGGTCCGAGAGGCGAATGACGTAGTCGCCTTTCTGGAATCCCAACTCGCTCATTAGGTCGATCGAAAGTGCGATGAGTTCGGCATCGGCTCCGGCGCAGGACTCGCCGATGAGATCGACGTTGAACTGGTAGAACTCGCGGGTACGGCCTTTTTGGGGCTTTTCGTAGCGGAAACACTGGCCAATTTCGAACCAGCGAAGGGGCTTGGGATAATCGCGCTGAACGGTGCTGACGAGTCGTCCGAGTGAGGCGGTGACCTCGGGGCGGAGGGTAACATTGCGCCCCCCTTTGTCTTCGAAGCAGAAAAGCTGGCTGTTGAGTTCGCCCCCGGCTTTCTTTTCGTATAGCTCGGTGGGTTCAAGAATGGGGGTTTCGTATTCCACGAAGCCATAGCGTTTGGCCACCTCGCGGAAGTTTGCGAAGAGGTAGTTACGCACCGCGCAGTCTTCGGGTCGGAAGTCGCGAAAACCGGGAAGAGTCTGGAAACTTTTGGCCATAGCAGGAAATCCCGCGGTAGATCGCGGGCGCGCGAGGATAGGACCCGCTTTCTCAATGTCGAGAGGGGATTCTCAGGCCTTTTGTTTGCGAAAAGCCCTTCGAGTGATCTGAAAAATGTGGTCCCGGTGCCGCCAAGTAAGAAATCCCAAGGCCACTCCCGAGAGGTTCCGGGAGAGATCAACGCCATCCTTCCAATCTAATCCATAGAAGGTGAAGTGAGCAAGAATTTCGGGAAGTACGGCAAGAGCCACGACAAAGGGCCAGCTTTTGACACTTCGTGTGAGGAGGAACCAGAACAAGGAAAGCAGCGCAAAGATAAGAATATGGAATCGAGACAAGACGATCATTATTTTCCTGAGCTGTGTGGAGATGACTCCTGAATTCGCCCCCTTCTCAGGAGAGGCGTTCTCTTTTAGAATCGGGGTGGGCGCGGATAACGCATCATCAGGTGACTCAGGTTCCGGCAGCGTAGCGTTGCGAGGCTGGTCTTCGGCGGGATCTGATTTTTTAGGGGTTACAGAGGCTTGAGAAATAGCAGTGTCTGAATCGAGAGGTGGGCTTTTGGGAACATCGGGCAGATCGAGGGAAAAAGCGTCAGAGAGAGGCGCGAGTAGAGTGATGGTTGTGGGAAAGGCTCCTACCCAAAGCAACGAGAGCATCATGAGACCAGCGCCCGCTGCTCTCACTGGATTACGGACATCGCATTTCCAAAGCAGACGGAGGATTAAGCTCAGCCAGCCGAGCGCGAGAGCGATCGAGACGAATCGAACCCAAGAGCGTTCCGCGACTTTCGAAAAGCGAAGATTCCTAAAGTCAAGAGATCCGCTTTTTCCTCCGACTGAGAAATAGAAATGAGTGTCTGTAACTGCTCCGGTGATTTTTCTAACCACTTCGAGCTTCGTCCAGTCTTGAGTTCCCGATCCTTCAAAAAGGACAAAGTCAGAGGGCTGTCGAGAGCTCCCATCTTCCATCTTGTCAGAGAAAATTCCCTTCGCAGTCATCCAGCTTTGTTCTCCGGGGACAACGTCTTTCAAGCGGTAGTTACAGCTGATGTAGATGAATTGCACATCTTCTAAGTCGTGCAGTATAATTTGGATCGCGGGAGTTCCTTTCTCTCCCTCTCGCTCGAGGTGGGTCACCGGACCTTCCTCTGTTTCTTGAATTGAGCAGTGCGTCCGCCTAGGCGCGGGGATCGTTTTCAGAAACTTCTCATCAATCACCGTCGCATTTAGCGGGTGATCGGAAACCTCGAAGCGATGATTCCACGCCAGAAATGTCGCGAGTGCCAAAAGAACTCCGGTAATCCACGAATTAAAGAGCCACTTCACAACTAAGGGCGATCATTACTCTCATTCGGTTTCTGTCCAGATAACCTAGAAAGTGAAGCTATAAGCCATTCCCGGGAGCTTGAGGTCGAACATTAGGAAGGTCACAGTGTGGCTGCCCAATCTGCGGGAAATCGAGATGTGTTCATCGACTCCGCTATACATAAGGAGGCCGGACCAGGCTCCTCGGCTCCAGTGAATTCCTCCGACCGGGCGAATCTCGTCCAATTCCCTAATAAAGGTGGCACCGCCGTAGACCGAGACGTTCACTTTTTCCACGACGAAGGCGTGTTTGGACAGAGTCGCATAGTAGCTATCGCTGTTGATGTCTCCGAAGTCATCGTTGCTCATGCCCAGAATTAGGGCGGGTCTCCAGCCGTCGTCTTCGGAGATCGCACGGAAATTGATAAGCGGGCTTACATCGCCAGTGAGCGGTCGCCAATCGAGACCAGCGCGTAGATTATCGGTTACCTGATAGCTGAGGTTCATGTAAACCTTGCCATGATCTGGCTTCTCAGGAACCCAGCGGGAGTATAAGGCGAACCCTTTTTTGTCTTCCGGCTTCTTCAAAAATCCACCCAGATTTCTCAGTATGGGGCTATTGCTTTCTTCGAGGAATGCGAGGTCTTCAAAGACGTCTCCACCACCTGATCGGCCACGCACGGTGCCCGCTTCGCCTGGTCACATTACTCAGGCAGGAACCTCGGAGACGGGCTGCTGGGCCTCGGCCGCTTGCACGGCAAAGATGAGAGTCATGAGGGTTTTCGTAATGGATTGCATTGTTTTATCGAACAGTAAGCTTTTGAACATATTTTGCAAGAAGATCAGCTTCGAGATTTACGGTTTGTCCAATTTGGGCTTCGCCGAGGTGGGTTTCGGCGAAGGTGTGCGGGGTGATCCAGAAGACGGCGGACTCGTCTTTGAGTTCTGCGATGGTTAGCGAAATGCCGTCAATCGTCAGTGAGCCCTTATCAAGGCAGAGGGCGTGGATTGATTCGGGGAGCTTTACCTTGAGGAGATAATCCTGTCCCATGGGAGAGAGATCGAGGATTTCGCCGATGTCGTCGACGTGTCCCTGGACAAAATGCCCACCCAAGCGATCACCGATGGCGAGCGCTCGTTCGAGATTGACGATTTCCCCAGCGCTCAATTGTCCTAGTGAGGTGACTTTGAGGGTCTGGGCGAGGAGGTCAAAGCTCACCGTTTCTCCGATCTCGGTCACGGTGAGGCAGCAGCCATTCACGGCGACGGATTCGCCCAAGGCCAATTCCCCGGAGAAGGGGATCTCAAGACTAAGGCGCGCTTGCTCTCCACGGTTTTCCATGAGGGCGACGCGCCCCTTGGCTTCGATGAGTCCGGTGAACATGGTTTTTATTCAGGGGGTTTTGCCTCTTCGAAGGTTCCTTCGCCGGTGAAGGTTCCTGTTCCTTCAATACGGCCCGAGCCTTCGAAGGTGCCCGTGCCTTCAAAAACTCCGGTGCCCTCGAAGTGTTCTGAGTCATGGGCATCTACGACAGGTTGAGGGTCTTGGGTCATCCCGGGGGTTTTAAGAAGCATGAAGCAAGCACCCATAATGACCGTAGGAACCAAAGCGGCCTTCAGGAGACCCAAGGGAGCCACGCCTCCCTTGAAGTAGCGGTTGAGCAATGATTGGCCGGCTGGGTTAGGCGCGTTGGCGATCACGGTGAGGCCTCCACCAGTCACGGCACCTGCGACCACGGCATACTTTGCCCCGATACTCAGGCCTGGAGCCTGTGACGCGAGGTAGGTGATGGCGGCGTTGTCATTGAAGGCCGTGAGGACGGTGGAGCCGATCATGAGGACCCATTCGTTTTCGATGGATGTTAAGAGGACGGAAATCCACCAACCCTGGCAACCTCCGTGAATGACGAGACCAGCAAGGAAGAAGCCGACGAGGATGGGGCCCTTCATGTTGACATCGTTTTGGTGATGTCCGGTGGCTTGGGTGAAGCCGAGGAAAAAAAGGAAGCCGCCGACGAAAAGGACGGGATCGTGAGCAAAGACGACGGTCCAAGCGAGGAAGAGGACGTGGACGATGGTGATCCAAAGGGGGATCGGGTCTTCGCGGTCGACCCACTTCATTGGGATGTGCATGTCCTGACTCACCTGCTTCTTGAGACCGGAGAATTCCTTCCTGAAATAGTAGAAGTAAGCGGTGTTTGAGATAATAATGCCGAGTGCGGCCTTCCACCCGAAGTTGATAAACATGAAGCTCATTCCGAAGGACCATTTCTGGGCAATCATGAGGACGGGTGGAGCGGCGAAGTGAGTGAGCGTTCCTCCCACCGAGATGTTTACGAAGAGAAGGCCCAGGGTGGCGTAGGCGAACTTAGGAGAGGGGTTGAGGTCGAAGAATTTCTTCGCCAGGAGAAGCGCGGCAATCGTCATGGCGGCCGGCTCGGTGATGAATGAGCCGAGTAGCGGCGTGATGGTGAGAGCGGAGAACCACCAAGCAGCGGTGCTTCCGCCGAAAACCTTGGCGACCTTGTCCACGAGGAATTCCGCGAGACGAACTACAGGGCGGGTGGCGGCAATCGCCATGATGATCACAACGAAGATAGGCTCGGTGTAGTTAACATCTTTGCCGATGTATCCCTTTAGCTGGTTGAAGCCATCGCCAAGCTCGTTTGTTTGAATGCCGAAGAACCAAAGGATCGCTCCAGCTAGGGCAATGACCCAGATCCCGAAAATGGCTTCCACCTCTCCCAAGAAATGAAAGAGGTTCGCTTTAAAGGAAACGTCATCTTTGGCCCCGTCGTGGGGTTTGGCCTCCCCGGTGAGTCCTTTTTTCTCGATGAGTTCCTTGTGGGCTTTCTCGTGATGATGCGCCATTTCGATGAAATAGCCGGCGAGGAAGGTATGAACGATCGCGCAGAGGAAAATGATGGAGGCGACGAGGTTGAAACCATTTTGAGCACCCGCGCGTTTCTTGAGCTTGTCCCAGATTCCCATCTCCTCGTTCTCCGTTTCCTCATAAACGGAGATGGGAAGGGGGAATTTGGCGTAGCGGTCCTTATCAAGACCATATTCGCTCGCTTCGTAGGTGGGAGCTGCCCCGCCGCTTGCGGCAGAAGCGGAAGAGACAAAAAGTAGAGGGAGAATCGCTAGCAAAAGTAGTCGAAAAACAAGAAGTTGCTTCACGGGGGGACCATAGCGCTGGTGATCCAGACCGCAAGCCCTCGATGACCCTTCATTAACGCCCAACTTGCATCTTTTTCCCCTATCCTTACCCTAAGTTCCATGCGCGCTGCCTTCCTCTTTCTTCCTGTCCTATTCAGCTCTTGCGCGGAGCTCATGGAAGTGCCCACCATCCGGCCCAAGATCAGGAGATCGAATCAGGGCCAAGGCCCTTCCGCGGCAGGATTCGCGGGGCTGGGCTATGAGAAGCCAGCCGAGGGCGATGGCATCTCGGTCGGCGACGCTCCGGTGCAAGCTGCCGGGTATCTCCCCACGAGTGTTAAAGAAGGAGAGGTGAAGATTCAGGGCTACGTCCTTCCCTCGGATGACATGATTGTCTTTTCCGATGATAGCAAACCCCTGGCGGATATCGCGTTTGACAAGGCCTTTACGAAGGTGAAAAAACCCAAATCGGCATGGCGAACAAGCTATACCGAGGCAAAACGCGAATCCGCCGGAACTGGAAAACCAATGCTCATTTGGTTCACGCGCTCGGCTAGTTCGGGCGCAGCGGGAAGCCCGCTTTGTAAGACGCTCAATCGCGAGGTCTTTGGCCTGCCCGATTTTAAGAGCTGGTCGAAAGAAGAAGTTGTCCGGTTGAAACTGGACCTTTCCGGGGCGGGAGGATCCCGAGGAAATTTAGGAGAAATTGGGGATTCCGAAACGCGTCAGCGCGCCTACCTTGAGCAGCTCAAGAAGCAATACCGCGTTTTGGGACTTCCCGCTGTCATCGTGGTGAGTCCGTCCAAGGGGGTGCTTGCGCAATACCGAGGGTATAAAAAAGGAAACTCTTCGGAATATTTTGGGCAACTCAAGAACCTCGTGCTTACACACGAGCATAATTACGCGGTCTGGAAACGTTCAATGGCGGCCAAGGGCTACCGTCAATGGAATGGCAAGAACGGCCAAAGTCTCTTCGCGAAACTTGCCCGCTATCGGAACGGGGAACTCCTCCTTATCGAACCCGATGGCAAAAAGCTCAAGACGAATGAATCCCAGCTTTCTAGCGCCGACCGCAAGTGGATCGCCGAAGCGAAGGCACGGAGAGAGGTCAATCGATGATCGCGATGAAAAAGTAGGGAAAGAGCACCCCTAGGATCGAGTTTGGAATGCTTGTCGTTGCAGAGAAGAGCGGAGTTCATGAGTCGCGTGGGATTGACTCAGCACGCTAGGAACGACTTTTCCCTAGAGAAAATAGATTATAGCGTCGCAAACACCGATCATAAACTACGATTGCTGCGGTAATTGCTTTAAGGTGCGCATAGGAGAAAAGTTAAGGTCGATTAAAAATAATGATGGGAAATCGAATTACAAAATATTTTGGCTGGGTCTTTCTGAGCTGTGTCGCATTAGGATTTGCCGAAGAATCGTGATGTCTTCGGTGCTGGTTATAACGGGGGGGCTTCCAATGCTCCGATTATTGCTGGGGCTTTTTACCATTGCGGGTTACTATCTCATCACTCGACCCAACTCTGACCGCGAATGAAATATCTCCTCTTATTCCTTTTCCTTCCAATTCTGTCGGCCCACGAAGTGCTCACGCAAGGCAAGGGCAAGCTCGTGATTATCAATTCCAAAGGAGCCGTGACTTGGGAAATGAAGTGGGATGGGATTCACGATGTGCACTTGCTTCCGTCGGGAAATATTCTCGTGCAGGAAAAGATGCGACGCTTGGTTGAGATTGATCGGAAGACCAAAAAAGTGGTTTGGAGCTACGATGCCGCGGCTTCCAATGGGAACGAAGGAAAGCGTATGGAGCTGCATTCGTTTCAACCCCTGGGAGAAGGGAAGTTTATGATCGCGGAGAGTGGACCTGCGCGCATTATCGAGATTAATCGCGAAGGGAAATTGTTGAAGGAATTCGCTCTTACGGTGGATCATCCCAATGCGCATACGGACACCCGCCTCGTGCGGAAGTTGGCAAACGGTCATTATCTGGTGTGCCATGAGGCCGATGGAAAGCTGCGCGAATACGATGGTGGGGGAAAGGTCGTTTGGGAGTATGAGGTGCCCCTTTTTGGAAAAGGGAATAAGGGAGGGCATGGCCTTGAGGCTTTTGGAAATCGCCTGTTTGGGGCCCTTCGTTTGAAGAATGGCAACACCCTTATCGCGACCGGAAACGGACACAGTGTCATCGAAGTGACTCCCTCGAAGAGGGTTGTGTGGAAGCTCACGCAGGATGAACTTCCGGAAATTCGACTCGCTTGGGTGACGACTCTTGAGGTGCTTTCAAATGGAAATTACGTCATCGGAAACTGCCATGCGGGTCCCGGGAACCCACTTCTCATTGAGATTGAGCCAAAGTCGAAAAAGGTGGTTTGGACCTTTGATGAATTCGAGCGTTTAGGAAACGCCGTTTCCAATTCCCTGCTCTTGGATCTGGCGGGAAAAACGAATCGTTAATCCTCGGTGACATCGTGTCTTCGGTCGCGAAGGCAGAGGCCAATCGTTCCAACGAAAAGGAGGTAGCAGGCCAGAAGTTCGAGGTAACCTTGGACGGTGCTTGGGACGTCGGGGTGGTAGTTTGACTTGAGGGTCGCTTTCCAAAGGTGAGGGGTGCCGAGAAGGCGAGCGAGGACGTAGATCATCATAAAGGCCGAGGCGAAGAATCCCGCGGCAGGATGAGAAGTGAACTCGGTGTAGAAAGCCGGGAACTGCCGGCGATATTTTAGGGAAAGAAAGAGAATGTAGAGCGCCGGGATGACGAAAAGGATCCAAGAGGGGATATTCAGGTTGTCGTTTACGAGATAGTCAGCTTCTCCTAACGCTGCGGCGATTCCTACAGCTCCCATGACGCGATAGAAGGGGCCGATTTCTCCGGCGGACTTGGCTGCTCCGAACCAAAAGGCGGCGCTTCCCAGAAGGAGGAGAAGTTGGAGTCCTTCAACGGCGCTTTCTTCGGTCGGGAGGCTGAATCCTTTGGAGGTCGTTTCTTCAAGCTGACCGCCTTCGGCAGTCCTTTCATCAGTCGAAGGGAATCCAGAATCTGGAAGCCAGGCGGGGAAAAGAATGAGGATGGAGCCTGCCACGATTAAGATCACAACGAGGAGGCGCCTTTTCCAAAATTCTTTTGCCATGATCATCGTGAGGGAGTCTCTGAATTGATCGGCGATGGGGCAAGCTCTCAGTAATTCACTTCAAGCAAAGTCAGACCATCGGCCGGAGCGCAGAGGGGTGATTTAGCTCCACTTGGGGCTTCGACGAGCTCTTTAAGATCGTCGATCCGGAGATAGCCCTGGGAAGCATTGACGGCGGCGCCAGTGAGGAGCCGGACCATTTTATAAAGGAATCCGTTTCCCGTGAAGTGCAGCAGGATACCGTCATCGGTATGGACAAAGGACGCTTCCGTGATGGTGCGCATGTAGTCGGTCTCGGCGGTTTCATTTCCACGATTGGCGGCAAAGGATCGGAAGTCGTGCGTGCCACGGAAAAGAGCGAGAGCTTCTTCTAGGGTTTCGGGATTGAGAAGGCGGGGGAGGTGCCATGCCCGGCCCGCGGCGAAGGGCGGAAGAATAGGAAGGGTGCAGAGACGATAAGCGTAAGTTTTCCCCAAAGCCCCGAAGCGGGAATGAAAGTCATCGGCGACTTCCTGGCAGCTCATGATACGGATGGCGGCGGGGAGTTTCGTGTTGAGCGCTGGCACCCAATTAAAAGGGTTCATCGTCAGATGTCCGGGAGGGTCAAAATGAGCGATTTGTCCCAGCGCGTGCACGCCGGCATCAGTCCGTCCGGAGCCGTGGAGCCTGATTTTTTCACCTGCAGTGGTGGCGATGGCGGCTTCGATGAGATCCTGCACGGTCTTACCGTTGGGTTGCGATTGCCAACCGCTAAAAGTGGAGCCGTCGTAGGAAATGGTGAGCTTGAGACGCATAATGGAAAAACTACCAGCCAATGTAGTCGTTGAGGATTTCTAGGGCGGCGGCTTGGTCGATGATGCCCTTTTGGTTCTTCGCCTTTTTACCAGCGGCTCGGAGCTTTTCGGAGGCCGTCACGGTGGTGAAGCGTTCGTCAAAATAAGCGAGCGGAATTTCGCCGAGTCTGGAGACCAGGACGGTGCCAAACTTACGAACCTTTTCGGAGCTTCGTCCCTCTGAGCCATCCATCCGAAGCGGGAGACCGAGAACAACTGAGCGAATCTTCCGCTCCGCGATGATCTCAATGATTCGCTCAAGAGGATCGCCCTTTCGACAGTCGACCGTCTCGACTGGATGAGCGCCGATACCGAACTCATCGGTCGCCGCGAGGCCAATGCGGGCTTCGCCGTGATCGATTGCCAAAATGGGATGCTCGGACATTAAAGAAGATGGTCGGGAAGGGCGTCGACGATCTTCTTGATGTCATCGGCTTGATGGCGGTTCGCCACGAGGACGGCGTCATCGGTTTGCACTACAATGAGATCATTGACGCCGAGCAGGGCGATTTTGGAACCCTTGCGAGCGTTGAAGACGATGTTGTTTTGGCAGTCGATCGCGGTGAGGTCGGTGTTGGTGCGATTGTCTTCTCCCTGTAGGTCGATATACTTGGCGACGGAGATCCAGGAGCCGACATCATCCCAGTCAAAGGTGGCTTCGATGTTGAGAACGCGGGCCGCTTTTTCCATCAGCGCGTAGTCGATGGAGATCGGAGTGAGCCCGGCGAATTTATCGGCGATGGTGGCGAGGACGTCGGAGGACTTCTTAAGTTCCTCGATGAACTCAGCGAGCTGGGGGGTGTGCTTCTGAAGCTCTGCGGTGACAGTGGCGACTGACCAGATAAACATTCCGGCATTCCAGGCGAAGTTGCCTTCGCGCAGGAAGGTTTCGGCGAGCTCTGGGCTGGGCTTTTCACGGAAACGAACGACTTCCACGGCTTCGTGAGTGAGTTTGAGGTCGCCAAGGTCCGCTGTTTTGCCACGCTCGATGTAGCCGTAAGATGGGCAGGGCCAGGTGGGCTTGATTCCAATAGTGACCAGTCCATCACTCCCCTCGGCTGCGGCGAGAGTGTCTTTCAAGACCGATTGGAAGGCTTCCTCATCCTGAATGAGTTGATCTGAAGGAAGAACGGCCATGACGGCATCCGGATTGCGGGCTGCGACTAGTCCAATGCCAAGAGCAACGGCGGGAGCGGTGTCACGTTTGGCGGGCTCGGCATAAATATTTTCGGGCGGCAGCATGTGAGCCACTTTGCGTACTTCTTCCTCCTGGAGGGCATTGGTAAGAATGAGAATGTTCTCCTTGGGGATAAGTCCATCGAGGCGGGAAATGGTCTGATCGAGGAGGGTGGATTTATCGAAGAGGTTGAGAAGTTGTTTCGGTTTGGCGTTTCGGCTCAGGGGCCAAAAACGGGTTCCACTTCCTCCGGCAAGAATCAAGGCATAGGCATTACTCATCTGTGGTTGATTGAAGAGACTAGGGGGACACTTGTCAAAACCGACACGCGATCCTTTTTCATTTTGGAAATAGAGCGATCCTGGGGTATACTCCGTCGATGAATGATTCTTACGAAGAAAAAGACTGGGTCGACACCACTTCGGCATTTGCTCCTGCAATCTTGGGTGCCGCCGCGGGCGTTCTCATGGCCGAGGTCCTGAGTGACAGCGCCCGTCGCCCCGTCGGCCTTTCTCTTGCCTGCCTCGGTTTGGCTGCTCTCGCTCCTGCCCTGGTGGAAACAGTCGTTCACAAGGTGAGTGGCCCGGGAACCCGTCGTGGCTCTCAGCGCACCCTTCAAGGAATTCGCGATGGCGGACTTCCGGCCCGCGACATCAGCTACATCGATGAGGAGCTGGGAGTTGGTTAGACAAATTCCAAGCACTAGCTGGGTCGAAGTCGCGAGGCCAGTTCTCGCGCGACCGCTTCGAAGCCAGTGCGGAAAGGGATGCGCGCTTTCCATTGAAGGGTCTGCAACGACCGACTGACGTTGAGCGCGTAGCGCACGTCGTGTCCCGGACGGTCTTTGACGTGGGTAATGAGGGATTCCGGTTTGTGAAGGAGTTTTAAAAGTCGACGTGCGATTCCGAGATTTGTGCTCTCGCAGCTTGCTCCCAGGTGATAAATATTTCCTTGAGTTCCTCGTTCGAAAACGGCGATGAGTCCAAGGGCGCAATCGTCGACGTGCATCCAATCGCGAATCTGTTGTCCGCTCCCATAGAGCGAAAGCGGCTGGTTACGGAGTGCCTGATGAATGAGCTTGGGAATGAGCTTTTCGCGGTGTTGGCGAGGCCCGTAGCTGTTTGTGCAGCGGGCAATGACGATGTCTTGGAGATGAGTCGTGACGGCCGCGAGGGCCAGAAGATCGGCTGAAGCCTTACTGGCGGAGTAGGGAGACGAAGGGCGAAGGGGCTGGCTTTCCGTAAACTTATAGTGGACGGGCGTGGAGCCGTAAACCTCGTCGCTCGAGCAAATGAGCAGGGGGAGCTCGCTGGAGCGGGCGCACTCAATTAAGGATGAGGTGCCTCCGATATTGGTGTGGACAAAGTTTGAGGGATCGATGATCGAGCGATCAACGTGACTTTCGGCGGCCAAGTGAAAGATACCGCTGACCTGGTAGTCATCCAGAGTCTTCTGGACGAGGGCCGCATCGTTGATCGAGCCTTCTACGAGATGGAATCGCGGGTCCTGATCCGGGCCAGTGAGGTTTCCACGATCTCCAGCATAGGTGAAGGCATCAAGGACGACGACGCGGTGGACATCGGGCCGCTCGAGGAGTTTCCTCAAAAGAGTGGATCCAATGAAGCCAGCCCCTCCGGTGAGCAAAATTGATTTGAAGCTTCGCATTGGCGAAACGTTAATTGGCAGAAGAACGGTTGGAAATGATGGAATCTAGAGGAATTCTGCGAGCTCTTCTAAATCGTATTGACCGGAGCCCTCCCCTCTGCTCGGATATGTAGGTCAATGAAACCTTCTCATTACCTTCTCCTCGGCGGAGCGACCGTTCTTTTAAACTCCTGTGGTGCACTGAAAAATGTGCAGCAGCCTTTGAGCTCAGACGGAAGCTTCGATCCTCTTAGTGCTCCTGGAAGCCAGTCTTCACAAGGTGCAGGTTCCTATGCAGCGCCTTCTACTTCATCATACATCCCCGGACAGTGGATCGAGACATCGATGCCCAACTCCACCTTCTTCCGCGTTATTCCCAAAGGAAATGCTACTGCTGATAAGGTGCTTCAAGCAGGAGTTCCTCTGAAATATATTTCTTCTGAAGGTTCTTACACCAGAGTCGAACTCGATTCTGGAGCAGTGGGTTTCGTTCCGGAAATTATGGTGATCGAACGCGCGACAGGCAGCGGAACCTTGGTTACTGGGGCTGTGGCTCCTCCGCCTCTTTCAGGTGATATGGCGGTCCCGAGCAGCGATCCTTTCATCCCGCCCAGTAGTTTTCCCGCGCCCGATGCCCCGGTTCTTCCCGAGATTCCTACTCTGCCAAACACTCCTGTGACGCCTCCTGGAACTTCGGTTCCTCCGATCACCCCTAATGTTCCTATTCCTGGATCTGTGGATGTTCCCGAGCTTCCTCCAGTGGAAGCTCTGGTTCCACCCGACGTCTCTGGAATCACCGAGCCTGGCGTGACGGACTAGTTGTTTGGCTCCTCCATTTTTTTAAACGGTCTTTGGTTTTACCATGGCCGTTTTTCTTTTTGGCAAAGAGGCGGGAGTTGCTAGGATCCGCGCATGCCTTTCGTCGATTCTCTCATCACGCTTGTTCTTCTCGTGATGCTACAAGCAGTCCTCGGTTTTGATAACCTACTCTATATCTCCCTTGAATCGCAGCGCGCTCCGGAGGGGGATCAGAGCAGGGTTCGCAAGCTCGGAATTGGGATTGCGGTGGGATTACGGATCGTTCTTCTCTTCGTCCTGATCAAGCTCGTTGTTGTCCTTCAGGATCCCTTTTTCACGACGGTTGGGGGGTGGGTCGAAGGCTCGTTTAATTTCCACAGTGTCATCGTGCTCTTTGGTGGAGCCTTCATCCTTTACATGGCGACTAAGGAGATTGCTCACATGATGTCCCTTGAGGAAGAAGGGCACGCGGCTAATCGTCAGCCGTCTTCTTCCAAGAAGGTCATCGGGCTCATCGTATTCATGAATGTCATCTTCTCCTTCGACTCCATCCTTAGCGCGATGGCGTTGGCGGGAATCAAGGATCCAGCTACCGGAGCCCACCTGGGCTACCAAATGGTCGTCATGGTGATCGCCATTTTAATCGGTGGGGCAATCATGATCCTTCTAGCAGATAAGGTGACAAGTTTTCTTCAGCGCAACCGGATGTATGAGGTCCTCGGGCTCTTCGTTCTCTTCGTGGTCGGGATTATGTTGCTCACGGAAGGAGCCCATTTGGCGCATCTCAAATTCTTCGGAAATGAAATTCACGCCATGACCAAGACTACCTTCTACTTCGTCATCGGAGTGCTTTTGCTCACTGATGTTGTGCAAGGGCGCTATCAAAAAAAACTGACTCAAGAGAAGATGCGAAAGGCTAAAATCGCTGAAACTTCGGTTTAAGGAAATTCCTGATGAAAGCCTCTGTCATCGCTATTCTTATCCTGCGCGTCGCGCTGGGCGGGTTCTTTATTTATTCTGGGACTACGAAGTTGATGGATCTCAGTGATTTCGTCGATTCAGTTGGGAATTATCAGATTGTTGATCGCCCTTGGGATGCGATCTTTGGCTACTTTGTGCCTTGGTTAGAAGTGGTGCTCGGCTTCGCGATCGCGACTGGGATTTGCTTCAGAAGTGGTCTCGTAATCACGATCGTGATGCTACTGGGCTTCTCGATCGCCATTGCCTGGGTTTGGAGTCAGGGGCTCAATATCAATTGTGGTTGTCATGGAAAGAGCGATGAGCCAACCAATTATCCTTTATCCATCGCCCGGAATTTGGGGTTAATTACTTTAGCCGCAGGGCTTTTCTGGACGAACCTAGGACGGTCCGCTAAAACTCTTGGGTGACTTACGCTGAGAGACTCAAGCAACGCATGCTCGCCACCGGCTCCGGCCTTTGTGTCGGACTCGATCCCCGCCCCGAGCTGACCGATGGAGGAATCGAGGCGATTCCTGAATTTCTGCGCCGTATCGTTGGTGAGACCGCGGAGTTCACGGCCGCCTTTAAGCCGAACATGGCTTACTTTGAGGCGATGGGGCTTCGGGGGATCGAGATTCTGCAAGATCTCCTTGGAGAAATGCCCAAGGAGGTGCCCATCATTCTCGATGCCAAGCGCAGTGATATTGGTGAAACGCAGAAATATTATGCGCGCTCCTATTTCGAAAACTGGGGCGTCGATGCCGTCACTCTAAATCCCTTTCTGGGTTACGACACCTTGCAACCCTTTCTCGATTGGGAGGGAAAAGGCGTCTATCTTTTGGCGGTGACTTCCAATCCCGGGAGCGTTGATTTTCAACGACGGGATTGTGAAGGGAAAGCGCTCTTCGAACGAGTGGGCGACCTTTGTAAGCGGGCCACTGACGAGGGACAAAAGACTTCGACCGGTTTGGTGGTGGGGCTTACGAATGCCGATCAAGATGTGCTGGGAAAATTACCCGATGTTCCCTTGTTGATCCCGGGTTTAGGCGCTCAGGGGGGAAGTTTGGATGTTCTTAAGGACTCGGGTCGGAGCGCGCCCAGTGTGGTCAACGTTTCGCGCGGAATCACCTACGCGGATTCTAAAGATTATGGAGCGTTGGCAAAAAATTGGGCGCAGAAAATAGCGGAGGGGCTGAGCTAACGGATGTCTTTTGACGAAACATCCAACGAGGGTTACTCCGGGCTCTTTCCCAAGAAGGGATGGCCGCAGCGGAACTATCGTTTTTGGCGTTATCGTCTCCTTCCCCAGATTCTTAAAAAGCGCGAGGGAGAATCTCGGCTCGCAGTGATGACGCCGCCCGAAGAGGGAATGGTGCGCACGACGTGGATTGGTCATGCCTCCGTGCTGGTTCAGTTTGGCCAGCATGCGGTCATTTTTGATCCTAATTGGGCGAACTGGCACGGCCCGGTGAAGCGTCAACGCGAGCCTGGCTTGGAGCTTTGTCGACTTCCCGAACTTGATCTCGTCCTCGTTTCCCACGCGCACTTTGATCATCTCCACAAACCATCCCTGAAGGTGATCGAGGCGGCCCATGGAATCGTGGTGCCCAAGGGGAGCGGAAGCCTGGTCAAAAATTTGGACTTTGCGAGCATCCAGGAAATGGCGGTGTGGGAAGAGTGCGAAATCGGAGGAATGCGTATCGTCCACACTCCGAGTCGCCACTGGGGCGCGCGCTACGGAGCTGATACCAATCGTGACTATGGCGGCTTCCTTGTGGGCTCTGGCGATCGTAAAGTTTTTCATGCGGGTGATAGTGCCTACTTCGACGGCTTCAAAGAAATTGGCCGGCGCGAGGACATCTGCGTCGCCCTTTTACCTATCGGGGCTTACGAGGCACCGAGCGGGCGTGACGTTCACATGAATCCGGAAGAGGCTCTACAAGCCTTCGAGGATCTTGGGGCTGAGTTCATGCTTCCGATGCACTACGGCACCTTCCCACTTGGAAACGAGCACCCGGACGAACCGATCGAACGGCTAATTGCGGAAGCGGAACGTCGTGGAATCGCCGACCGCGTCATCATTTCTGCTGCTGGCGAAGGCGTAGAAATTTAGCGGGAATTCTAACAAATCCGATTCTGGCTCTTTGCCGAAGAAGATATTACTTTCCCTGCGTGCCTGAGAAAGCTGTCATCGATAAAGTCTATGAGACGACTAAAATGTATGTGAAAGTCGGGGACGACACCGTCACCAAAACCTTCAAGAAAGCGCGCAATTCTGAGACTCGCTATGGGCGGGAAAAAAGAGCCTTTGAGTGTTTCAAGGGCTTGGAGGGATTCCCTCAGTTGATTTCATTTGATGACGAAACGTTCACTCTCGTGATGAGTCGTCTTCCGGGGGAAATGCCAACGTCGCTCGATGAGGATCAGGTGATCCAGCTCCGTCGCTTAGTGGAGGAAATGCTCGCTCAAGGAGTGGCCCGTCACGCCATTCCGGTGCGGGATTTATTGCTTTCGGATGCGGGGCAGCTCGGGATGGTCGACTTTGAGCGGGTCTCGTTTCGTTTGTTCGAAATCTCTCCGATTTGGAAGATCGGCAAGATCGTTTCCCGCTATCATCTGTATCGCCTGATCAACGAGTATCAGCCTCAGATGCTGTCGGGCTCTGAGAAAATCCTCTTAAATTTAGTGAACGGAATTCGCAGCGCGGGTCGGCCGATCAAGGCATTGAAGAAAAAGGTGTGCGGTCTATTTCGTTGAGTTTTAGAAATCGAGGTAGATCTCGGTCCGGCGATTCGCACGGCGACCGCTCGGATCATCCTCTCCATCAGTCTTAACGTTCGGACGACGTGGTTTCGTCTCTCCTTCGGCCTGGGCAATCATTTGGCTTTCAGGAACGCCTAACGTTAGGAGATATTTGCGCACCACATCGGCCCGGTTTACTGAGAGCTTATTGTTGTATTCATTCGAGCCGAGGGCGTCGGTATGGCCTGAGAGAGTGAGCTTTTTATTGGAGTCGGTGAGGAGGAGGGAGGCGACGATATCGAGCTGGCGCTCGGTGCGCGGGGTAAGCCCGTTTTCATCGAATCCAAAGTAGAGAATGAGGGTGTCGCCTCCGGCGGGGTTCTTCACGAGGGGAGTGAAGTGGACATCGCCTCCAGCAACGCGGGTAGCATAGTCGGCGAGGAGCTGGTCAAGGTTCACCTCGGTCACGCGCCAAGGTTGGGTGATATCGGCGCGCTGCACCGTGAGTCCGAACTCGGCGGCCCGCTCGCCTTTGTCATCTGCAACATTCGCTTTGAAACCGGCGGTGGTTTCGCGATTGAACATGGCGCGAAGCGGCTTCTGATCGCGGAGTTTGTATTTCGCTTCCTCGAAAATAATGCAGAGGCCTGCTATTTTGGCGTCCGATACTTTTTCGGAATCGACGAAGGATTTGGCATCGTCGAATTCCTGACGGAGGGCGGCGTTGAGGAAGGAATCCGTGATTCCCAATGCGTCGACGAAGATCGCACGCGGGGGCACTTTTCCTTCACCAACAATAGGAGGGAGGGTGACTTTTTCGATGGTCCATTTTCCGGTGTCCTGGCGGTTGAGGTCGAAGTAAATACGAGAGCCGAAATCGTCATCGAGATTGATGGCCCAACGGGCACGGCGGTTGGCTTCAAGCTCGCCAATTTCGCTGATGGGACGAGCCGGGTGAATGCGGAGTTTGTTGGAGTCGGAAAGGGCCTGAAGTCCAGAGAGGTGGCTTTCGGTCAGCGCGTTTTTTCCAATGAGAGAGGCGGCTTTTTGGATTTCACCTGCTTGTAGGGAGTTTCCGATTTTTTGCAGGAGGGAAATGGGGTCGAGTTCGGCTGCTCCAAGATCGAGGCCGGTTAAGACGTCAGCTGGGGTGAGGGGAGTCGGAACTTCAGGGGTGGGTTCCGGCTCCGGCATCGCTTCGAAGGGTTCGGGAGTTTCTTTGACCTCAGTATTCGGGGGGGCATCTGCCGCTACTTCTTTTTCGGTGTCGATCTTGACGACTTCCGGGTCGGTGGGGCTGCATTGAGTGGCCATCAGGCCTGTTACTACCAATCCGCCTGCGATGAAGGTGAGCAAAACGTAAAGAGCGAAGTTCGATCGAGGTTCGTCGGGGTAATAGGAACTCATGGCAGTGGAATGATAGGGGGGATTTAAAAAGTCTAGTCTGAGGGGGTTCTTGGGACCTGTTGTAGAGTAACGATGGAACTATGATTGCCACGGATCACGCGCAAGCGAGTTTCTTGGACGGCGGCCGCGGCCACGAGTTTTAGGTAAAAGTCCTCTTGATTTCTGACGCGTTCCCCATTGATTTCAAGGAGGATGTCTCCCGCTTTAATACTGGCATTTGCGCCGAAGCTTTTTTGAACTACGCGTGTGACTTGCACTCCTCCGTAGCCGCGTTGACGGTAGATGATGGGGAGATCTCTGACTTCGAGTCCGACGGACTGCACGATCGCGTCATCGGAAGCGAGGCGCCCGCCTCCGGTGATATTTTGAGGAAGAGCGAAGGGATCTGCCTCCGCGATGGTGGCCTTGAGAATCTTGAAAGTATCTCCACGCCATACGCTGAGGAAGACTTCCTCGCCAACGTCGGAACGTTGAACGCTACTGATGAGAGAAGTGGCGGCTTCTATTCCTTCGCCCTTGAACTCATTAATGATGTCGTAGCGTTTAATGCCGGCGAGATCTGCGGGAGATCCCTGGGTGACATCCCAGATCAGTGCTCCCTTACCAGAGTAGGCGAAAATATTCTTCAGATTCTGATCAAGATCGCGTGCTTGAATCCCAAGAAATCCGTAGATGGGGCGACCTTTTTCAAGAATGTGGGTCATGGTACGGACCACATCATTTGAAGGGATTGAGAAACTGATGCCCTCAAAACTCGGGTTCTCGCGGTTGGTCGAATAGATCGAGGCGTTGATCCCAATGATTTCGCCAAGGTGATTAACGAGCGGGCCACCGGAGTTCCCGGGATTGATCGCGGCGTCGGTCTGAAACATGTCGCGTTGACCGTCGGAGAGCGAGCGGTCACGAGCTGAAATCAAACCGGTGGAAACCGAGGGTCCGAGGCCGAAGGGATTTCCCAAAGCGATGGCGAGTTGGCCGACTTTGACCTGGTCTGAGTCTGCGAATTTCAACGGAGCAAAGATTTCGTCAGGTTGGCCCTTGATGCGCAGAACAGCGATGTCAGAGAGGCGGTCTGAATCGATGAGGATGGCAGGGAGGTTCCGGCCGTCTTTTAAAGTGATACGGATTTCCTGGTGCCCATCAATCACGTGGTGATTGGTGATGACGTGCCCTTCTTCTGAAATGATGACCCCAGATCCGAGTCCGTGATTTGCGCGGCTACGCTCGTAAATACGATTCCGGAGCGGATCGAGGATCCGTTCTTTGCGAATGATCTTGGTGTCGATACTGACGATTGAAGGGGTCACTTTCTCCAAGAGCGTGATCATCTCGTCGTTCGCGCGCGCGAGGCCTGGGACCTCGCTGGGAACAAGAGGAGCCTCGGTGGCGAGGGTGGCATTTTCGGGCGAGAACTGCTGGGTCTTTGGCTTTTCACCAAAACCGAAGATCGGATGCCCTCCTTGCCAAGCGCGAAAGGCGTAGACCCCTGCAAAGGCAAAAGCGAAGACTAGGCCAAGGACGAAAACTCGTTTAATCGTATCAATCATCAGTAAGGGTGGGGCAATTGAAAAAATGAAATGGGGAAGATAAAAGGGTGAATATCTCTTAGTATTGGAGAAGCGACAGTGAGAAACTCTTTTTTTTAGAATCCAATAAGTAGGAAATTCCTCTTGGAAAGCACTTTTCCTATGGGCCCTGTTTTTTTTGAATCAGATTTCCGTCTTAGTCCAAAAATTGAGATTATTGAGTATAGATAGACATTGACTGCATGATTTTCAAAGAAAATGGCGGAGGTAATCTGTAGACAGGGTGTTTTCCGATCAGGAGAACAACGGTAAGTGGGAAAAATCTCCTGCGAAGTGGGATCAGTTGGGGAGAGGGGTATTTTGGCTATTTTGAGCAAAAAGTTTAAGCGTTGGCGAGCGTGGATTCGAGTGTTTGGTAGCCGTTGAGCTCCAGTCGTGAGTTGAAAATCGGCGGGCGACGAGACCACCGGAGGGATCCGAGCCCTCCGTGGTCCATAGGGACAGCGGCGTTTTTAGGTAAATTGGACTTCCTGCGGGTGAGATTATTTCGATCTCTCGATGGTTAGAGATTGTGTCAAGAAACATCGTTCTTGATATTCCGGTAAAATTAAGTAATTTAGAAATTCTTAAGGTGTTTATGGACTTTTGTCATAGGGTTTTGTGTACTTTGGGCTTTAAAATTGACCGTCAGGAGTGTTTTGGTGTACTTTGGTGCCCGTCGAGACACTTCGGCGATTCATTTGATGGCAATCCAGATTCAGGCACAGCGCGGCATCATCGAGCACAAGCTCGATGCGAAGGGCCGCGTCTCGGTGCCAGTTACGTGGAGACCTGCTCAGGGCGAGTCGGTCTTCTTGCTGCGTGCCGACTCCTACGGTCAGCATACTCTTCGCGTCCTCAGCGAGGCGGCTTTTTCCAAAAAACTCGAGCAAATCGAGGGATCGGAAAATCTCACCCCGCGTCAGAAGGACAACGCGGCCGGGATGATGTATGCCAATTCGATCGAGGCCTCGGTGAACGAGCAGGGCAAACTACTCATTCCGAAGGCCTGGGCGGAGGAACGTCAACTCAAACTTCCCGGAGCGGTGATCTTGGTCGGTCGCGGCAATTATTTCGAAATGCTCAGCCCCGTGAATGCGGAAGCGATGCTCTCCGCCGAGAAGGCGGAGAACGAGAAACTCAACCAAATGCTCAACCTGTTTTAACTGATATCCTTTCTGAAAATGCAGACAAGATGAGACTTTTTTCAGCCCCGGTGCCGCCCGACTTTTGGGTGTCCAGCAGCTTCAATTCCTGGCTCTTGCCTAGTGGAGCGGCACCGGAGATGGAAGGTCTCGCAATTCACGCCGAAGGAAATGAGAAGACTCCATTTTATCACGAGCCGGTCTTGCTCGACGAAGTAGTCGAGCATCTCGCACCAGTAGAAGGAAAATTTTTTATCGATGGCACCTTGGGTGGCGGCGGTCATACTGAAGCTCTTTTGCGTGGAAATGCCACCGTGAAGGGGATCGATCGTGATGCGCAGGCTCGCGCCTACGCGAGCGAGCGACTCAGGGAATTCGGCGATCGCTTTGAAGCGGTGGCTGGACGATTCGGAGAAATGGCACGGCTGGCTTCTGAAAATGACTGGCCAAAGGCCGATGGCATCCTTCTCGATATAGGAGTTTCCTCCTGGCAGATCGATGCTGCCGAGCGGGGATTTTCGTTCCGCTCTGATGGTCCTCTCGACATGCGCATGGGCGAGAGTGAGCTCACCGCCGCCGATATTGTGAACCAGTGGGGCGAGGATGAATTGGCAAAAATTTTCCGCGAATTTGGCGAAGAGAAATCAGCTTGGCGCATCACTCAATGGATTATCGAAGCGCGCGTCTTGAAACCATTTGAGACGACACTTCAGCTAGCCGATGGGATTGAAAATCTTCTCGGTCGCAGAGGTCGAATTCATCCAGCAACCAAGGTTTTTCAAGCCCTTCGCATGGCGGTCAACGATGAGCTTGGTGAGCTCGCCCGTTTTTTGGAAAGCGCCGCGGATCTACTCAAGCCCGGTGGCCGTTTGGGAATCATTACTTTTCATAGCCTCGAGGATCGCATGGTTAAGCAGCATTTCCGTGACGCCTCCCGAACAGAACTCGACCGTCCGGAATGGCCCACTCCACGCCCCAATCCCGATTATCGCTATCAACTTTTAACCCGAAAAGGCGTCGCTCCCGGCGGCGTCGAGGTCGAGCGTAACGCACGCTCACGCAGCTCCAGACTCCGCGTAGTAGAACGCATTTGAATCATGAATCATCGTCGATATAACTCCAATCTCAGCATCCCGACCCTTATCGTTCTTTTGGTCGTCGTCGTCATCGTTTCGGTAGGAGGCGTTTCCTACGTCATGGTGAAGAATAAGCAGGTCACGATGCTTCGTGAGATTGCCAAGACTCAGCAGCGCATGGTGGAGCACAATTTGGCGATTACGATGCATCAGTCCGATATCGAACGTGAGTTGGATGTCTTTGCTCTCCGTGAGAAGCTCGATAAGAGGGGGTCAGATCTCCAATCCATCCCGACCGGATTACCGGAAGTTTACCGTCCCAACCAGGAGGTGCTGGCCCGCCGCTAGAAAGGTTACTCATGGATACCGCATTTAGAAATCGTGCTTTTGCAGTCAGTCTGGTCCTTGTGGCCGGGCTCAGTACGCTTTCGTGGCGCCTTCTTTCGGTGCAATCGTGGAACCGCAACTTTTCTAGTAAAGCGCAACTGAGTCGTTTTAAAATGAAGGAAACGATCCCCGCTTCTCGTGGCTGGATCGTCGATCGTCACCGCCAACCTCTCGCACAGAATCGCCCGGAAGCTGCTCTCATTGCGGATGCCAATCACCTGCGTTTCGAGGACAATCTCACAAGTGCGGTAGCTCATTGTAATCTCAACGCCCAAGCGGGTTGGTATGATCTTTCCGAGGAGGATCAACGCAAGGCTTTCAGGAAAATGAAGTCTCGTGTTAAAAAGATGGCTCCGGAGCTTCTGCGCGAAGAACACTTGAACTACGCCTTGGCAGTTCTCAGTCGCGAGCTGCGCGTGCCAAAAAAAACTCTTTTTGAGAAAATCCAAAATGGTCGGAAGCGTATCGTGGTGATGAAAAAGATCCGTGAGGATCAAGCCCGCCGCATTGAGTCCGAACTCCAAGCGCGCTACATTCAGGGATTCTCTTTTGAGCGAAGTGAAGCTCGGGTTTATCCCATGGATTCCTTTGCCTCTCATCTGATCGGAATGATGGGCCAAGATGGTAAAAAGAGTTCTAAAGGGATTTCTAAAGGGATTTCCGGAGTCGAGAAAGCGATGGATTCCTATTTGCAAGGACGTCCTGGTGAACGGGAACTCAAGCGCGATGTCAATGGCTTGGTGAAATTGACTGAGTCTGCTTCGTTCACCCCCCCGATGCTAGGAAAGCACGTGCAGCTCACTCTTCACACCGGAGTGCAGGCAATCGCCGAGGAGGAACTTCAAGCGGCCATGGATCATTGCCAGGCCGAGCGGGGAACCATTATTATCGTGGAGCCTCAGACGGGAGATCTTCTGGCGATGGCAACCCGTCCCCATTTCGATCTCAACACACGTGAGAAGTCTCTGGAGAATGGCCGGAACTTTGCCACCCAGGATCAGGTCGAGGCCGGTTCGGTGATGAAAATTATCGCGATGTCTGCCGCGCTTGATCGAGGCGTCGCAAATCGCAGTACGATGGTGAATTGTGGATGGGGGAAAATTACACGTCCCCATATCGTGGTGAGAGATCACCACAGCTACGGAGACCTCACCTTTGATCAGGTCCTCATGAAGTCCAGTAACCCGGGTGCCTTTCTCTTTGCGGAAATGGTCGGGAGCCAGGGCTTTTATGAAACCCTCGATGCCTTCGGATTCGGAAAACGCACTGGGTTCCCGCTTTCTGGCGAGGCTTCCGGTAGGATTTCCAATCGGAGCAATCCGCAAAACTTTGCCACGGCATCTTACGGCTATGGAGTGAGTGCGAGTCCGCTTCAAATCGCAATGGCTTACGCTGCTCTCGCAAATAAGGGGGTCCTGATGAAGCCTCGACTCATTCAGTCGATCATCGCCAAAAACGGTGATATCCTTGAGGAACGCAACCCGGAAGTGGTCCGCCAGGTGGTTAGCCGAAATACGGCGCGTGAGATGTGCTTGGCTCTGGAGACGGTGGTCGGCGATGGCACTCTCGGTCCTACCGGCTGGCGCGCATTTGTTCCCGGACATCGCACCGGAGGCAAAACAGGCACGGCCTGGCGCTATATTGATGGCGTGGGATACGACATGGATAGCTTCCTCGTTTCCTTTGCTGGAATCGTCCCTGTTCAGAATCCGCGTTTCGTGGCTTACATCATGATCGATGATCCCAAATTTGACGACCCCGAGGCAACTGTAGGTGGTGGTTCAGTCGCCGCACCAGTTTTTAAACGTGTTGCCGAGCGCGTGATCCACCTTCTTGATATCAAGCCCAGCGAACCGATCGAGCTGAAAGTTTCTGATATCGTTTTATCGAATGAATAATCCCACGAAACTCTCCGACCTTTTACAAGTCATCCCCGAGGCCGACCGCCTTCGGATCGAGGATGTCGATGTCTCGTCGGTGACTGATCACAGCGGGCAGGTCGAGCAAGATTCTGTCTTTGTCGCCGTGCGTGGAAGCGAGGTTGATGGGCACGATTTTCTTGATCAAGTGATCGAAATAAAACCGGCTGCCATCATCGCGGAGCGAATTGCTCCTGCCGATTATCCCGGGCTTTGGATCAAGGTCGATAGCTCGCGGAAGGCGCTTGGAAGACTTGCCGCCCAGCTCGCGGGAAACCCGAGTGCCAAAATGCGCTGTGTGGCTGTGACCGGTACGAACGGCAAAACAACTGTGACTCATTTTATCCACTATTTGCTCAATGAGTCGATGGTGAAGACGGGAATGATTGGCACCGTCAAGGTTCACGATGGAAGCCAGTATCAAGATGCCACGCACACCACGCCGGGTGCCCTTGAGATGCAGGAAATTCTCTCCACGATGGTGAAAAATGGCTGTAAGGCAGTCGCAATGGAGACGTCCTCTCACGGATTGGAGCAAGCTCGCACCGAGGGGATTCCCTTCCGTGTCGGCGTCTTCATGAACCTCACGCAAGATCACCTCAACTACCATGGCACGATGGAGGAATACTTCGATGCGAAGAAGCTCCTCTTTGAGCAAATGGCGGAAGAGGGGAGTGATGGAGTTGCGGTCATCAATATCGACGATCCATACGGCGAGAAGCTCGCGGCAGAATTTACCGGTCGTCTTAAGATTATCACCTTTGGTTTCAGCCTGGGCGCTGATTTTAAGATCGGGGATGTTCACCCCAGTTTTAAAGGGCAGGAATTTTCGCTCGAAGCAAAGGGACGTCAGTATCTGGTCCGCTTTCCCTTCGCGGGTCGCTTCAACGCGCAGAATGCCATTGCTGCAGTTGCGGCGGTATCGGCTCTTGGAATGCGGGTGCGCGATATCGTAAAGCACCTCATCCATACGCCACAGACTCCGGGTCGTATGGAGCATGTCGGTGGTGAACGCTTCGCGGTGTTTGTTGATTACGCCCACACCCCGGATGCGGTGGCCAAGGCTTGCGAGACTCTCCGCGAGCTGAATCCAGGTCGGCTTATCACGGTCTTTGGTTGTGGTGGTGATCGTGATGTCACAAAACGTCCCCTCATGGGAGAGGCCGCTGCAAAATACAGCGACTACCTTTTCGTCACTTCGGACAATCCCCGAAGCGAAGTTCCCTTTTCTATTCTCAACGATATCCTTCCCGGTATCGGCGAAGCGACTCACGAACTGGTGGTGGATCGTCGAGAGGCGATTAATCGTGCCATTGAGATGGCTCGTCCCTTCGATATCATTTTGATTGCAGGGAAAGGGCACGAAACCTACCAGGAAATCAATGGAGTGAAGAGGCACTTTGATGACCGGGTAGAAGCTCGTAAGGCGATCATCGTTTATTCGAAAAAGCGTGAGGCGGAATACTTGGCGCGTCAAAACGAGAGGGATGATGGTGATCGCCGTGGCCCTCGTGATAACGACGAGATCGCTCCCCGTGAGTCAGGCGATCTCAGAATTTACCGTCGTCAGGACGACGACTCCAAAGAAAGAGAATGATTACCTATCCGCTTCATATCCTCGCGCAAGCGATGAATGGCCAGCTCCTGCACGCGCAGGAGAGCGGAGGACTTTTGGTCACTGCCGGAGTCTCGACTGATACCCGAGCCATTGAAGAAGGATCTCTTTTCTTTGCGCTCAGAGGCGAAAATTTCGATGCCCATGATTTACTCGATCAAGCTGGAGCCGCTGTGGCTCTCGTAATCGATGTTCCCGAGAAAGTACTAGCCGGGCGTCCTGCGATTGTGGTGGAGGATGTTCTTTCCGCACTCCAGCGATTGGCCCGATGGTATCTCGCCGGGCTCGATATTCCGGTGATTGCGATCACGGGTTCCAATGGCAAGACTTCGACGAAGGATTTTACCCGCTCGGTTCTTGCTCAGAAATTCCGCGTGAATGCCACCCTCGGTAACCTTAATAACCACATCGGTCTCCCGCTCACGGTGCTGGCCACGGAAAAAGATCACGAGGTCGTCGTTTTGGAAATGGGGATGAATCATTCCGGTGAACTTGCGACCTTGTGCAAGATTGCCCCACCTGACATTTCGATCATTACCAATGTAGGCAGCGCTCATATCGAAAACCTGGGTAACATCGAGTCAATTGCGGAAGAAAAGGGGACGGTTGCTCGTGAGCTTCAAGCAGAGGGCACCTTGCTGATTCCTGCCGACTGTCAATTCGTAGAGCACTATCGTCGATGCACCAAAGGTCGTATCGTGATCGTTGGAAATGATCGCGGTTCGATCCGCGCTGAGAATCTCATCACTGATGCCGAGGGTTCTCGCTTTGATCTTGTCATCGATGATCTCGGACGTATCGCCACAAGCATTTCGGTCACCGGAAAGCACATGGTGAGCAATTCTCTTCTTGCGGCTGGAGCAGGAGTGACGATGGGGCTGACCCTTGAAGAAATCGCCTGTGGACTCTCCCAAACCCAGCTGACCAGCGGACGTTTACGTCAGTATGATCACGCTGGAATCACGATTATCGATGATACCTACAACGCGAACCCGGAATCAGTCCTCGCGGCCCTCGAAACCCTCGCGGCTCTTCCGGGTGAAGGCCGAAAGCTTGCGGTCCTCGGAATAATGGCCGAGCTGGGTGATTACGCCGAGAGTTCTTACCAACGCGTAGGCCGACTAGCTGCTGAAAAGAACCTTGCCTTGGTGGTCGTCGGCGAGGCTGCCGAGACCATCGCTACTTCAACTCGCGAGGTGGGTGGAAGTGCTGAATTTTTTCCCAATGCGGATGCTGCGGCATCCTTTCTTCCCCAGCATTGCGCCCCAGGTGATCTGGTCCTTTTTAAGGGGTCACGAGCTGCCGCCATGGAGCGCGTGATGCAAACTGCTTTCCCTCCAAATTAGATGCTCTACTGGATTTATACACTTTGGAAAGATGCTCAGGTCAACGGTGCCGAGTGGGCTGAGACCTTTTCGTTTCTGCGACTTCTGGGTTATATTACCTTGAGAGCTGGATTCGCGGCGACTCTCGCGTTTGCCCTCACCTTGGCGCTCGGCGGCCGAGTGATTCGTAAGCTCATTTCGCTTAAAGTAGGGCAGCCTATCCGCACTGCAGCAGAGGTCCATAAACTCGCTGAGCTCCACGGCGGAAAAGCCGGAACTCCTACCATGGGTGGTATCATGATTCTTGGGACCATGTTGATCGCTGTTCTTGTTTGCGGCGACATTACTAATCCATTTCTCCTGGTGACTCTTGCGGTGACCTTCGCGCTCGGCGTTCTTGGTTTCCTCGATGACTACAAGAAGATCGTGAAAAAAAGTTCCGATGGCGTCAGTGGAAAGATGAAGCTCCTCTGGCAAGCCGCCGTTGGGCTTGGTGCGACAGTCTTCCTTCTTAACAACCCACTCACGAGCGAGTATCTCTTTTACTCCGGAGGGAAAATGATCGAACCGACCACGGCCAAGGTAACATCGGTCAGCTTCCCGTTGTTGACCTTCGTCATTCCTCTTGGGCTTTTGGCTATTCCTTTCTTTGTCGCATTGCTGATGGGAACTTCCAATGCCGTAAACCTCACCGATGGCCTCGATGGTCTTGCGACCGGTGTTACGATTACGGTGGCGATGGCTTATGCCATCATTTGCTACCTCAGTGGCACTCAGCCCGCCGCTGAGTATCTTAATATTTTCTACAACGCCCACCTCGCCGAACTTTCCATTCTAATGATGGCGCTTGTCGGGGCAGGCCTCGGCTTTCTCTGGTTCAATTGCCATCCCGCAAAAGTCTTCATGGGCGATACCGGATCACTGGCAATTGGTGGCGCTATTGGTATGACCGCGATCTGCGCCAAGCAGGAGCTGCTCCTCGTGATCATAGGTGGCGTTTTTGTGATGGAAGCAATGTCGGTCATCCTACAAGTCGGTTCCTTCAAGCTCCGGGGAAAGCGCATCTTCGCAATGGCTCCCATTCATCATCATTTCGAACTCCGGGGCTGGCATGAGAACCAGGTTATTATCCGCTTCTGGATTATCTCGATCCTCCTCAGTCTCTTCGGAATTGCTCTCTTAAAAGTTATCTAATGCTCGATCTTACCGGTCAGAATGTCGCCATTTTAGGCGCGGGCCGCAGTGGCCTTGCCGCTGCGAAACTCGCGTCTCGTTGTGGTGCTTTGGTTACGGTGTTCGATTCGCGTGGGCCGGAAGTCTTCACCTCGTTTCCTGAGGAATTAAAGACCCATGCCAATGCCACTGCTGAAACCGGTGCGGCCACGCTTTCCGATCTAGTCATTATCAGCCCGGGAATCGAAACCCAGGGAGAATTTGCGCAGTCCTTCGCCGTCAATAGCGGTGGACTCTGGGGGGAAATCGAACTCTCCTGGCGCTGTTACGCCGGCAAGACCATCGGGATCACCGGAACCAATGGCAAAACGACGACTGCCGAACTTGTCAACATTCTCGTGAGTGCAAATAGTATGAGCTGTCAGCCCTGCGGAAACTACGGAGTGCCCTTTGCGGAGGTTGTTCTGCAAGACGAGGTTCCCGAGGTGGTTGCTCTTGAGCTGAGTTCCTTCCAGCTGGAAACGACGGTCGATTTTAAACCCGACGCCGTCATTTGGCTCAATTTCTCAGCCGACCACATGGATCGCTACCACGATCTCATGGAATACTTTGAGGCCAAGCAACGCATCTTTGCCAAAGTTGATGACGAGACTCCCGTTGTGATTCGAGAAGGAGAGACGCTCCTTGCTCTTCCTGGATTACCAGGAAAAATTACGACCTTCTCGACCGAAGAAGAAGCCGACTGGTTCCTGCGGGGTGACGACATTTTCTGCGGAGACTCTCACTTCATTGACGTGAGTAAAACCCGCCTCCGTGGTCTCCATAATGCAGAGAATCTTATGGCTGCTTGCGCTGTGGTCGAGGGAATCACTCCCGAAGTCGCGCAAGCTGCGCTCGTTGATTATGCGCCTCCCGTTCATCGCTGCGAGCTGGTGGGAATATTTGATCAAGTTGAATGGCTTAATGATTCCAAGGCGACCAATCTCCACGCCTTGGAAGCCGCGCTCCGTTCGCAAAATCGCCCGACCATTTTGATCGCAGGAGGAAAGGAAAAGGGGCTCGACTATCAGCTGCTAGCACCTCTCCTCGCTGAGAAGGTCACCCAAGCGATTTTCTTTGGCGAGATTGGGGCTTCCATTGCCGTCAACTTCTTTGATGTCGTGCCCTGCGAAACGGTCGACACTCTTGAAGAAGCGGTGAAGTTTGCCGCCCAAAAAACGAAGCCCGGAGACACTGTGCTTTTTTCCCCAGGCACCTCTTCCTTTGATCAATTTTCCGGCTACGAAGCGCGCGGAGACGCCTTTAAATCTGCCGTCCTTTCTCTTCCATAATTCTCTCATCAAAAACCCAACCAACCGATGAAACTTAACCCAGAACTCCAGAAAAAAAGAAAAGCTCCGAAAGGCCCCGGCTTGCGCATCTTGAATGCTTCGACCGGAAATCATAAGCGTCGTAAGCAACGTGCCGCGACTGCCACCGGCGATGATCTTGGCGAAGTGCCCGGCGTCGGTGTTGCCCGTGCCTTGGTTGTTATTTTGCTCCTGCACGTTGTTGCGATCGGCGGCATCGCCTGGCACAGCAAGTGGAGCAAAGAGAATGTTCTCAAGGCCACACCATCGGCTGCCACGAAACCAAGTGAAAGCGAAAAGCCCAAGCTGGTCCCAGGAGGGAAGCATGGCTTCGTCGAGCGCGGCGACAACTACTTCATCATTGCTGGCAAACATGGGGTCGATGTCGAAGCCTTAAAATTGGCGAACAATTCGGCGGCCCTCTCTCCCGGACTACGGATCAATATTCCGCCACGTCGGGTGGAGGCCTCCACGCCTTCCGAGTTGGCTATTGGTGATCAGACTTCAGCCGTTTCTATTCCGCCGGAGCGTCCCCTCATTCAGTCTGGCCCGAATGAGACTCAGCAAGGAAGCCGTTCCGGTCCTCTGGTAGCTGTCGAGTCGACTCTTCCTTCCCGACCGGCTCCTGAAAGTGAACCTGTCCTGATCAAACCTCGTATTCGTCACCTCGAAACGCCGACGCCCAAGGTGGCTCCTCGTGCCATTCCTGTTGATGAGCCTCTCTCGGGTAAGACTTATCTTGTTGTCAAGGGCGATAGTATCTGGGGGCTTTCCAAGAAGTTTGGCGTGTCTGAGGAGAGCCTCATGTCAATTAATGGGATTTCAGATCCCACCAAACTCCGCCTCGGAGTCACTCTCAAGATTCCCGTTCGTTAGTTCTCATGGGAAAAGGTGCCTCCATCTTCCTTTGTTTCGCTGTAGCCGCTCTCATCACCGTGGGTTTGGTCATGCTGGCGAGTGCAAGCGCAAAGTGGGACACCAATGATGAGCAATACTTCTACCTCACTCGTCAAGCCCGTTGGTTGGTCGTCGGCATGGTGGGGCTGGGGCTGATTGCTTTCATGGACTACCGCTTTCTTAAGAAGGGCGCCCCTTACTTCTTCGGAATAGCCGTTTTGGCTCTCATCGGTTGTTACATTCCTGGGATTGGGGATGCCGCAAAAGGAGAGAGTCGTTGGATTGTCCTTCCCTTACTGGGTCGTTTTCAGCCATCGGAACCTGCCAAATTGGTGGTGATGATTGCGCTGGCCGCTTGGTTTGCCAAGCATCAGGCAGAGACGAAAACTTTAATCAAAGGTTTCATTACCCCCGGTCTTATTTTGGGAATTCCGCTTCTTCTCATCCTCTTTGAGAAGGACATGGGAACTGCGGTCGGTCTCGGTGCCGCAGGTTTAATGGTGCTCTTTATCGCCGGAACGCGCATTTGGTATCTCGCACCTACGATTGCTGCTGGTGCCGTGGGATTTGTCCTGATGGTTCAAAATAGCCCCAACCGCATGGAGCGTTGGAAAGCATTTCTTGAGCCCGAAAAATACCGCGAAGGTGCCGGATGGCAGCAAGCGATGGCGCTTGAAGCCTTCGGAAATGGGGGGCCTTCGGGAGTGGGACTCGGTAATGGTATCGTCAAGCAGATGAACTTTCCGGAGCATCATACCGACTTTATTTTCCCGGTTATCGGTGAGGAATTGGGCCTCATCGTGACTTTGGGGATCGTCTTTTGTTTCGTTGTCATCTTTCTCGTGGGCGTTGGGATTTCCCTCCATGCCTCTGATCTCTTCGGTCGCATTCTGGGCTTGGGGGTCACCGGAATCATCGTCGTTCCAGCGATGATGAATATCGGAGTAACTACCTCCATGATTCCCAACACCGGACTCCCGCTTCCCTTCGTGAGTTATGGTGGATCGAACCTCGTCTTAACCCTCGCGATGGTCGGCGTCCTCCTGAGTATTCTTAGGCGATCTGTCATCGTCGACGGACGAGAGATCCCAGCGGTGAAGGAGAAGAAGGTGGAGCTGCGTCTCTGAGGGAGGGTTGCCGTCAATTCCCCCTGAGCTGCTGATCATGGACAGGGAGCCTGCACGATAGCGCGACGCTACTTCACAGCAGCGGGTCCCCAGACTTTTTTCATGACAGCGAAGGCCTTAGGGTCGAATTCCTTCAGCTCGGCAGCGACGAAGGGGTAGAAGTCATTGTGGTAAAGGTAGGCCTCGGTGGCTTCGGCGAAGTATTCCTTGTGATTGGTGGCGGCGTAGTGTCGTACGGTGCGCCCCGTGTAGAGTTTTACTTTTTCAAGGATCCCTTTTTCCATGGCAGCGTCGTAGGCAGCGATTACTTTCTTATCATCAAAACTAAGTATCTGATCGTGGTAGGCGTGGGCCAATTCGTGAAGGATGACGGCCGGATGTTTGAGCAGTTGGTCGCGCGAGAAAAGGGCGGCGGCGCGAGTGATGTGAACTTTTTTAGCCAAGCGGGTGTCGTATCCGCGGCCTTCCAGCCAGCCTGCTCCGGGATGGTATTGCATGCCCGTGAGTTCAGGATGTTGATGTTCGAGCCAGATCTCCATCTTTTTCATCTTGGTCAGGGGCTCTTCGGGGAGGAGGATGGAAATTCGCTGAAGATGGTTGGCCAACATCTTGATCGCCTTCACGCCTTCTTCCTCGTTTTTACCATCTTTGAGAAGGGAGGGATCGACATGGACGGTCCAACCTTCGATGTTTTTCAGCACGGGTTCGATCCAGCCGATTTTCTCAGGTGGGGCCTCGTTCTTCTTATCGCCTAAGGCAAACCAGGCGGAAGAAGCAAGGACGACGAGTGGGGCAGTGAGACGAATGAGACGTCGCGAAAAAGAGCGCGGACGCGTAAGGGAAGTGGACTTGGAAAACATAGGATCAAGGGAGTTTACGGATTACCGATCCGCAGTATTGCATCCTGTTCGGGGAATCTATTGACTGCAACTTATGAAATCTCTTCAGATTGTTTTTGCGATGATCATTAATCTGTCCCTTGGCGCCGCAGAAAAGAAACCGAACATTCTCCTGCTCTTTGCTGATGATCTGGGGCGCTATGCTTCAGCCTATTCGAACGATTCACAACCTTCGGTCAACGACATCATCTCAACGCCGACCTTTGATCGTCTCGCAGCTGAGGGAGTGCTCGCGACGAATGTATTTGTTTCCGCGCCATCGTGTTCGCCTTGTCGTGCGTCTTTGATTTCCGGGAGACATTTCTTCACGAATGGTTCCTGTTCGCAGTTGCATCACCGGTGGCACGGGCCTGATGAGACTGATCCTTGGAATGAGATCACCGGTTATGCCGAGATTCTTCAGAAAAATGGCTACCACATTGGACTGACGCACAAGGATCATGTTCGCGGCAAGCGCTTTGGACCGCAGTTCAACAAGGCCGGCCGCAAGGTGAATTCATTTTCACAGAATGTCAGCAACTCCAAGGATGTGCCGAAAGCCAAGGAAGCACTTTATGAAGAGTGCCGTGCGAACTTTCGCAACTTCCTCGCGAAGCGTAAAAAGGGTCAACCGTTTCTTTATCACTTTCATCCCACCAATCCCCATCGTTTGTGGACGAGAGGTTCTGGAAAGAATCTCTGGAATCTCGATCCGGAAAAATTGAAGGGCAAGATGCCGACCTTCCTTCCCGACGTTCCGGTGGTGCGTGAGGACTTGGCTGATTACCTCGGCGAGGCAATGGCCTTTGATGAATGCTGCCGCGTTCTCCTCGAGGTGCTTAAGGCGACGGGCGAATATGATAACACGCTCATTGTGATCTCCGGTGATCACGGAGCTCCGGGGTTTCCGCGTGGTAAAACCAATTGTTACGACTTCGGTGCGAGGGTTCTTTTTGCGGCCCGCTGGCCGGAGAAGATCCAGGCGGCCCAGACTTTGAAAAAGCCGATCTCGCTCATCGATCTTGCTCCGACTTTCCTCGCGGCGGCCGGGGTTGAGAAAGCTGAAACCATGCATGGTGAAAATCTCCTTCCCGCACTCGGCTCAGGTGATCACTCAGGTCTCCGTTCCTGGGCACTCATTGGCCGGGAGGTGCATGTCGAGTCCGCCCGTGCCCGCCAGTTACCTTATTCCATGCGGTCGATCCGGACTGCTGATTACCTCTATATTATCAATTTCACTCCGGATCGGGAGCCCATGGGAGACCCTCTGGCATTGACGAAGGGACCTCTTAATTTTGATGCTCTCGCAAAAAATACCCGTCTCACCTACGCTGATGTTGATGCTGGTCCGACCAAGGCTTTTATGGTGCTCAATCGCGATAAGCCCGAGTTTAAAACCCAATGGGATCTTGGCTTCGGACCACGTCCTGCCGAGGAGCTCTACGAACTTAAGAGTGATTCCCACCAGATCAAGAATCTCGCGGGCGATGCGGAGTATCATGAAATAAGAGCTGCTCTCCGTGCGAAGCTAATGGCTGAACTGACAAAGCACAACGACCCCCGTTTGAATGGCAATCAGTTTGATTACTCACCTTATTGCAAGGAGGGGTTAGAGAAGAAGTGATCAAGGAGAACCTTGTTTCTTTATCTTGCTTCTCTCATTTTTCTTTGTTGTTCCGAGCAAGTGCCAACAACAATCATACACAAATTTCCGTCTCTAAAATCAATGATAATTCGAATCAAAATTATCTTTAAAAAGGTTTCTCTTCTCATGAAGCCTTAGTCTTCGTTTTATGCACGGCGTCCGCTCTTTCGAGTCCTTTTGTGGACGGAGTTCCCGTCATGTCACGCGACAAGTTAACCTCTACGAGCTCGGCGAGCTGATTGGTCCCGAAGATTTGGACCTCCGTTGTAATGGGTGACCTTTAGGCGGAAGTTCTCAACATGCCTCCGGCCCATGTGGATGGGGGTGGCTAGAGGAGCGCCAACCGCCTTCTTTCCGGGAGATTCAGGGACGATCTCATTTACCAGTACGACCATAGCGCAGGTTCAGGCGTCTCTCAATGAGACAATTACGCAGGAAACGAGAAAGAACAGTTGAGCGAGTTAGGAAAGCCAAAATCTCCCCATTTAGGACCATGCTAGGAATCTGTTCCTAAGACTCCTCCTCAAGTGCGGCTCGCAGATCGTTGGCTGCTGAAGATGCGCTGTCAGATGAATCCTCGATGGTGAAGCCTTCAAATTTATCTTCTTCCAATTCGTCGGTGATTCGCGGTTGGCTCGCGAGTGAGGAAATATCGACGGGTGATTCCAAGGTTGGGTTTGATTCGACCTTTTCGACCTTTTCGACCTTTTCGACCTTTTCGACCTTTTCGACCTTTTCGACCTTTTCGACCTTTTCTACCTTTTCTACCTTTTCTACCTTTTCTACCTTTTCTACCTTTTCTACCTTTTCTACCTTTTCTACCTTTTCTACCTTTTCTACCTTTTCT